>Ga0265297_10000387_pt1 | contig 136019 bp, 119 predicted proteins | sample Munlanlwell13791_FD_192502 | JGI IMG/M metagenome (GOLD analysis project Ga0265297, IMG submission 192502) | Leachate microbial communities from a municipal landfill in Southern Ontario, Canada - Leachate well 137-91 | ecosystem: Engineered > Solid waste > Landfill > Unclassified | place... | reverse complement strand
TTAGTTCGCCCTGAAAAATGCGTCTTGAAACCCGCATGAATATTGATACTGCTCTTTGAAAACTGAAGATCTTTGTGGAATTATGGTTGTTTTTATCTGGAAAATGTGCTATAAGTATTTAATATGAAAGTACAAATTCCAGAAAGGCAACTTCTTATGTTCGAGACTCTTTTTTCGGATGTTCTGAATTCGGAGCATGAACTGCTCCGCGCTGCCAGACTGATCGATTGGGATGGTCTCCACGATGTGCTTGGTGCCTACTATAGTCCTTTGGGTCGCCAAGGGAAGTCGATCCGCTTGATGGTGGGCATCCATATTCTGAAACACCGATATGATTGTTCTGATGAACGGGCTGTTGAGATGCTTCATGAGAATGCATATTGGCAGTGCTTCTGTGGATTCAATTCCTTTCAAAGTGGCCAGCTTTTGGAAGCCTCCTCCCTGGTGAAGTTTCGGAATCGTATCGGCACGGAGGGGATGAAACAGATAGAGGCCGTGTTGTTCGAAGCCTGGTCAGGCATGGGGCTGGTGAAGACCAGACGGGTGGCAGTAGATACCACCGTGCAGCCGAAGAACATTGCATATCCCACTGACGCCGATCTGCTGTACCGGATTCGGGAGAAGATCGTCAAGCAGGTCAAAAGGGTTCGTGAGGAGGTAACCCTTCGCAAACCCTTTCGCACCTACGTCAGAACCGGAAAGAAACTCCTCCTCGGGATCAAGAAGTTCCACCGGAAAAACCCGGAAAGCAGGAAAGAGGCGATCAAAGAACTCAAAGAGATGACCCGCCATGTGGTCGAGCAAGCCGCCGGGATAGCAAACAGTCTTTACAGTCGCGGCTTCCAGGAGTATGGGCGGAAACTCAATCGTCTGGTCTCTATTGGGAAGAGAATAGTCGAACAAACGAGACAGGTGCTCTCCGGCGAAACTCCCAAGAATAGGATCTACTCTCTGCATGAACCAGACGTGGCCGTAATCAAGAAAGGGAAGAGCCATCCTGATTGTGAGTTCGGTGCCATCGTAGCCCTCACGAAGAATGACGACGGCTTGATCCTTTCCCATGTGGAGTATCAACACAACGTCGCCGATGTGAAGACCATAGGAAAGCTGATCACCGGAATCAAAGCGAACACGGGGCAACCTCCCCAGGAGCTCACCGGAGATCGAGGGTTCGATCAGGCCCTCAAGAAGCAGGAAAACTGCCGTAGACGATGGGGAGTTAAGCGAATCGCCATCCCCAAGAAGGGAAAGACACCTCACCCGAACAGCCGGGAATCATGGTTCAAAAGAGCCGTGAAGCAACGAGTAAAAATCGAACCGATCATCGGCCACCTCAAGTGTGATCATCGGATGAATCGCTGCCGGTATAAGGGGGCTGCTGGTGATACCGTGAATGTTGTATGGGCCACCTTGGCCTGGAACACGAAAAAGGTCGTCCATCTTCACATGCAAAAGGAAGAAAAGGGGGCATTAAGAGAGATGAAACGGGCGGCATAGGGGAAATCACCCCCGGAATCCCTTCTCATCCACAATTATCTTCAGTTGTCAAAGAACAGAACTTCTATAAACTTTTTAAAACCCTGTTTTTCAGGACGGACTACTTAAACAACTCCTCTTTGCGGCTCTCGCTCACGTAGTGAACTTGACAAATAATTCGATAGGTTGAGAAAAACTTGTTGAATGCGGCTTGGAGTTCCTCAGCCCACTCCAGTCGATTAAGTCGTTCGTGGAAAAATCGCTCGATCTCCTCAGTGCTTTCGCGCAGATGGAAGACGTTGTTTCGGAACCTTCTCAATGCGTCGTCATGCTTCTTCAAGAGTTTTCCCAACTCGTCAGCCTTCGGAATCAACTCGACAAACTCCGGGGGGCGAGCATCCTTAACCAATCTACGAATCCCCATCTTCTTGAAACCCTCGGCGGTCACAGCAAGGAAGCCGAGCCAGGTGCAGAAGTAGATTGACTGTTGAACATGATCGTTCTGGCTCAGTTGACTGCGTTGGTTCCTTTTGGCAATCAGCTTCTTATAGTTCTTGAGCATTAACTCACTTGCCAAGAAATAGTGGGCATAGAGGGTCAGGACAGCATCCTTGTCACGATGGGGCAGAGTTGGATTCAATCGGAGCCTCCATGGCCTAACAATAAATATACAGAAGCGGTCATTTTCCTAATCTACAGGCATTGAATACTATGTATCCTCAAATAAATCAAATATTATGCTCAAGAAAAATGCGTCAATGATCCGTATTTATTCCATAATATCATGTTACACTGAGTCCCTATATTATAGGAGAGATTTATCGAAGCCATTCTGACGCAAGAGGATTGATTACAATGACGATGATTTACGATCGAAAGCTTGCATATCGAAGGAGAAATCAATTTTGTTGAGGAAGCTATACGTAGTTTTCGAAAGCACGCAAGAACTGGATGAGCCGGGAAGGAGAATCTGAGCTGGTTCCTCAAAGACCCTGGATCGTGATATCGCCCAAAGGCGTCTGATTCCTCCAGAAGGTTACCTTATAATCACCTTGTTTTTTCAATGAAATAACCCCCGCCCGGGCAATTTCGGAGCTTGTTCCCTTTCCCTTGAGGATAGCGGTGATATTATTGTTTTTGGATACATTTGTCTTGATGTCGATAAGTTTCAGTGCCTGACCGGGGCGGCAGGTGATCTTCTCGCCGGGATAGAGACACCTCTTCTCCCCGTCCCCGATCTGCAAGACGACATATTCCAGAACGGGATCGCGAAGGTCCACAAACATCTGGCCAAGGATATGGTCCTTTCTTTCGGCCACTATCTGGTAACGCTGCCCGTTGGCGGCAATGGAGAATCGCTTCATAAGATCCCGATCGGTCCGGACAATATATCCTCGGTCCTCGCCCTTATTATGCTTCGTGTCACCGATGAATCCTTTAAAATTCATGGCAATATCGGTGCTCGCCCCGGCAGTTACCCCCACATCGACCAATTGGATGGTATCCCCCCGGATGATGTCGAGATGGGCGCCATTGGGAAGAAATTTTTCCTCCCCGTTGACCTTAATACGGAAAAAAGTAATCTGCGGCTTGTCTGGCACTGCTTGTCTCACCGTCGAATCAGATGCGGCGATACGAACCGCCACTCGCCCGCAGATATAATTGTCCTTCCGGACCGTTATCTGGGTCGCCCGTCCAATCACCACCGGGTTATGGAGATCGTTGATCTTTCCATAACCCTCGATATCGGCGCTCAGGCCGCGCTCATAATTCGCCTCGATGTGGTCTATCTTGATGGTGTCCCCGGAACGGACGGTCAACTGGTCCTGGTTGGACAGGACCACGGGAAGCTGGTCGTTCACCTTAACTACGAGGTATTTCATGGCGGGCATGGGCAGATTAATGCCTGGGACATCAGGCTTGATATCAAAGATGTTCATGAAGGCGTTAACCCCCAGGTTGTGGTGATATATCCTTGTTTCCAGGGGCAGGGATTTGCTCGTTTCAATCCCGAAGGCGGGGATGCCGCAGGTAAAAAGGGCATAGTAGGTAGCCGATCGCCGCTGTTCAGGATGGCGGGTTGCCTGGGAGGCGGTGCGGTGATTGTTGAAATGAAAATGATGCTCCGGGTTCGCGATATGGGTGTTCATTTCCCGGATGGCCCGTTTCGCCATCCCCTCCAGACTGACCACATCCCCGGTCTTGACTTGCCGGTACTGATCCGTATCGGCAATGATCGACTGGCCGAACCGTCCGGGGTTCCGCATGAAACTCCGCCATTTATCCGAATAGAAGCCTGATCCGTCATGGAGGTTGAGGAGGCAGTCGCTCTGGGCGATGAGCTTTTTCAGAATACCGACGATCTGATCTTCGTAACTCTTAGTTGTTGAATCGGCAAACTTCCTGTTCATATCGCCGTTGACCTGACGCCGATTCAGGATAATGGAGTACCAGTTCGCCCGGGGAACGACAATGAGGTTACCCTGTTTCAGGTTCATGTCAGCATAAAGATCGGCGGACAGGAATCCCCCGGGCTCATCACCCTGAATGCCGCCGATGATCAGGATCGTTTTCCCGGGGGCTTTCCCTTGCACCCGGTACACGGTCAACTCATGATCGGTTCCGGGAAAATGCCTCTCCACCGAACTCTTGCCCCATGAGGGAAGGGGAAAAATAAACAGCAAGAGAAAAACAAGGAAGAGGCAACCGGGGGTTTTAGTGGCCCATACTCTCACGGATAATCTTCCATTCCCCATTTATTTTAACCAATTCCAGCCGCTTCGCACGGTTGGATTTAATGTTGGAGGCGCTGTATTTCTGGATGAAAGTGGCGGTGGCCTTCTGGCCGTCCGAGGACGTTTTGAGATTTTCCACTTTGACGTTGATGTTTTTGCTCGTTTTGCGGAGATCCTTCTTATAAGCAACCCAGCGGGACAGATCCATCCCCCGGTTTCGGAACGAAGGGGCATAGCAAGCCCGGTAAGCTTCCATATTTCCCGCTGTCCAGCTCTTCGCCCAGTTTTCGACTAATTGCCGGATATCCTGATCCTTCACTACCTCGGCAGGCTTAGCTTTCGGGGGGACGGGTTTGGCGGTTTCCTTGGGGGCGGCGGCGGTTGACGCCTCCCGTGGACCCGTCGCCGGAGCCGGTTTCTGCCCCGCAGGTGAAGCTGCCGCGACCGAGGCCTCCCGGAATCGTCGCTGGGGGGCGTCATTGTCCACAACCAACCAGCGATTATTTATTTTTTCCAAAAAGAGCCGCACATAACTGCCCTGAAAGGAATCGGCGTTCTGAACCGAGAGAACCTGGTCGAAGAGCATGACCGCTTTATCATCGAGGCGGCAGATAGTGATATCCTGGGGTCTGAAATCAAAATGATCGCTCGCATCCTTGAGATTCTTTGTTTTTTTAACAATGACCTTCCGCGGTGAACCCGCCGAGGGCGATTCAGGATAGTACAGGCGGTTCAGGATACTCTGATCCCCGTCCAGGATGGCCTTGGACCACCACATCATGACGCGTTCCAGCTCCTCCCTGTCTTTTGAAGGTCGTTCCATGGGATACCATTTTATGGCTTCTTCAATGATGATGGGGGTTTTGCCCAGATATATATACTTTGACAGGGCTTCGATGTCTTTGTTCTTCATAACCACGCAGCCATTGGATTGAAAGGGCTGGAGGGATTTATTCGTTCCATGAATCCAGATATTGCTGCCGTTTTTCCCCATCCGTTTGTCCAGCAGATTGGGATAGTCCAGGTGAAAAACCATGGTTCCATAAGAGGGGTGGGGCTTGCGCATCTGCTCGAATTTGGTGGCAAAAAAGATCCCCCGGGGGGTTTTGGCGTCTTTCTGCTCCATTTTCTCGCCGGGAGCCTTCCCCGTGGAACAGGGGGCATCGAAGACCATGACGACGTTGCCTCCCCGATTCTGAAGCACATAAACCCGCTGCAAGCGCTTATCGATAAAAACGGCATATCCCGACGACAACCTCAAAAGCGCTTCGGGAACGGAGGTCGCCAGCGCCGGCCGTAGCGGCAAGAGGAAAAAGGCGATGCCGATGCAAAGAAGAATAATGATTAGAGAGGGACGGCGCGGCAAATTTTTACCTTGCTCCCCCTTGCAATTAGAAGATGCAATTTCCATATTTATTTGGTTTGATTAAAAACCTTCTCGATATTTTCTTATGTGTTCCTAAATTTGGTATAGGGGCTCTAACAAAATCCTTGTGAACCTTCAAGGACAAATTTCAATTTCATTTTTTGCGCCCCTCCCTGCATAAAGACGATCCTCTTTGAGGGTCAGGGGCAGATAGTCAAGGATATCCTGGGCGGTGATTCCGTCTTCACCCTGGTTTAGGGCGGCCAGATCGCCTGCCATTCCATGGAGATAAACCCCTTTTCTGATCCCTTCCGGCCAGGACATGCCCATGCCGATCATTGCCGCAATGGCGCCGGTAAGCACATCCCCGGAACCGGCGGTCGCCATCCCGGGGTTGCCGGTCATATTAATAAAAACCCGTCCGTCGGGGTAGCCAATCAGGGAATGGGCGCCTTTAAGAACAATAAAGGCGCCCCAAAAGGCACAGGCCGCCTGCAGGACGTCAATCCGGCGTCGCTTGATCTCCAACGCCGGTTGGCCCGTGATTCTTGACATTTCTCCGACATGGGGCGTCAACACCGTCGGAAATGAACGTCCCTGGATAAGCGCGGGGTCTCCAGCGACAGCCGTGATTCCATCTCCGTCAATTAATAGGGGCTTTTTGATCGATGCAACCAGTCTCCGGACGAGATCCTGCGTCTGGGGTTCCAAGGACAGGCCAGGGCCGATAACCACCATATCAACCTTTGCCGACAGTTCCATGAGGGCGTCAAAATTGTTTGCCGACATCGCCCCGCCCTTTGTTTCCTGTTGGGGGAGAAATACGATCTCGCTCCCCTTTTGGGCAATAATCGGAACTAGTGAGCTGGGGGTGGCGAGGCGGGCATATCCTCCCCCGGCCTTCAGAAAAGCCATGGCCGAAAAATAGGGAGCACCAAGATATGTCGCCGCACCGGCCACAAACAGGACATCTCCCATGCTTCCCTTATGAACGTCCCGACCCCGGACGGGAAGGGACAGATAATCGTTGATCTGGATTTTCAGGCGTTCATGATTATACATGTCCGGGGGGAAAGAGATATGGGTCACGTAGAGTTTACCGCATTTTTCATAACCGGGATAAAGGATATTGCCTACCTTAGGGACGCCGAAAGTAACTGTACAGTCTGCCTGGATGGCGGCGCCCATAATTTCTCCCGTATCGCCGTTGATCCCGGAGGGGATATCTAGGCTGAGGACCCATTTGTGCCCCTGATTGACCAGGTCAATCACTTCCCGGTGCAGTCCCCCAACCTCCCGGTTGAGTCCCGTTCCGAAGATGGCGTCAACCACCCCGTCGGCATGGCGGATAACCTGCCCCAGATCGGTGACCGTTTCCAGTTGCCGGACCTCCAAAGGCAGGGCGGACAACATATCCAGATTGGTCCTGGCCGCCCCCTTGAAATGGCCGGGGTCGCCAAGTATATAAACCTGCGGGGTTCCCCCGTTAGAAAGAATTTTTCTGGCCACGACGAATCCGTCACCCCCGTTGTTGCCGATGCCGCATAAAATGACATACCTCTTTCCGTTCACTCCCCTCTCTCCGGCGAGCACGGTAGCGGCCCCCTGACCGGCATTCTCCATCAGAATCTCGGCGGGGATTCGCAAGGATTCCGTTGCCTGGCTATCCATCCAGCGCATTTCCTCTACACGGCTGACTTTCATCGTCTTCTCCCTCACGAAAAAATCTTTTTCTTTCCTCTATATTTTGTTACAATGCCCCCGTCAAGAGAATAGCGGGGTCAGGCTTACTTATTGACATTTGTCGGCAAATGTCAATAAGTAAGCCTGACCCCATATCTGAACCCAAGCAGGGAGAAGCAAGATGAGAAAACGTATCGCTCCGGCAATCCTGGTTCTGATCCTTCTGTGGACAAGCCCCCTTTGCGGGGAAAATTATACCTTGGATGGAGACATGGACTCGGCAATCCGCTACGAACTCCGGGAACAGGTCACGGCTAATCCAGGGGTCAATAAAATCATCTTGAGCTTCGTCGTTCCCCGGAGCTTCACCTCACCGACTTACAGTCAGGAGATTAAGGATTTTAAAGTTATATTCAATCCCGAGCCACAGGACCGCGAGGAAAAGAATGATAAACACGGCAATATGGTGATCACGGCAACCTGGTCAAGGGTTCCGAACACCGTGGATGTCCGCCTCTCCTGCCTGGCCAAGAGCAGGACCCACCTCAAGACCTTGGAAACTGCTGCTCCGTTCCCTTTAAAACCCCTCGGCGCTGATTTTACCGATTATCTGAAGAGCACCGAACAAGTCCAGGCAAATGAACCCAGAATTACTCGCCTGGCCGCCGAGCTGACCAGAGGCGTAAAGACGGAATACGATGCGGTGCAGCGGATTGTCTCCTGGGTGGTGGACAACGTCCGCTATGTAACCCCCCCGGTCCGTTATGACGCTGTTTATTCATTGGATTCGGGAAAAGGAAACTGCCAGAATTATTCCCATCTCAGCGCCGCCCTCCTGCGCTCCGTGGGAATTCCGGCCCGTATCGTTGTCGGGGTAACCCTGAACGAACCTTACAATATCGCCTGGCAGAAAGGGGTCCTGACGTTCAAGATGGGCCAGGGGCGCCACTCATGGATTGAGGTATGGTTCCCCGATCTTGGCTGGGTCCCCTTCGACCCACAGAACTCCGTGCTCTTCGTTTCCAATCGCTTCATTCGCCTCGAAGTGGGCGCGGACAACAACGAAACAAAAAACGACGGCCTGATGCGCTGGTCACAGCTTCAGGAAGCTAAAAGACCCGCCCTTCAGGAAATCATCAACGCCAGCTTTACCGCCGATCAGGTCAAGATCAAAGGGGCTCGGGAATCCTACGGACCGAAAAACCTGCTTCTGACTCCGAATGTCAAGGCCCAGTTTCAACAACTCGCCATCATACCTCCACCCCCACCGCCGCCACCGCCAAAATATCCGGGTAAGCTACGTTACAAGGTTCCCTTCCTATACGGAAATCTCGACTATCCCGAGGACATCGATTTTGCTTTCCCCAGATCGGTGAAAGCAAAAGGCGCCGGTCAGTTTGAGATGCAGAACAATTTTCTGGTGGAGACGGCGGAGTATGTAACCACCCAGCGAACCCAGTACGCCCAGGTTTTTGTCCTGAAAAAACCGGTAAAGCTAGGCAAGGTCGGTCTCGCACTGCACAATTTCGGCGGCGACGGCATGCTCTGGGTTGACCTCTTCAAGGATGACAAGGGAAAACCGGGGGCCCTCATAGCGACCAGCGGGATGATCGGCGTCGATCAAATCTCCATGAGGCCGGGGTATCGCTGGGTAGACTTCGACTTTGCCAAAGAGAAACTCGACCTCATGCCCGGGTCTTACTGGATCGCCCTGGGCTTCACGGGGAGCCCCATCGTCAACTGGTTTTACACTTACGGGAAGCCCGTTGGCCCGGTATATGGAACACGCTACAAGGGCGTCTTTGACAGTGACTGGAGCGGCGCCCTCAGTTACGAGTTCAATTATCGCATTGCGGGTTTGACGGTAAAATAGGATTGATGGGGTTTGATGTTAAAAACACGGGCCGGCGTCTTACCGGCGCCGGCCCGTGTCCGACCCATGGGAAAATTCCCTGATTATTTCTTGGCTTTCGTTTCTTTCTTCTTCGGCGCCGCCGCTTTCTTTTCCGCAATCTTGGCTGGGGCAGCTACCTTCTTAGCCTGAACAACAGCTTTCTTAGGCGGCGCGGCAGCCTTCTTGAGCGGGGCTTTGGCAATAACGGCTTTATCGACTTTTTTTGCTATGGCCTTGGCTTTCACCGGCGCGGCCTGGACTGCTGTCTTCACGTCCTTTTTGACTACTGCCGCCTTGGGAGAGGCTTTGAGAGCGGCTTTCTTTTTCGCCTTTTCAGCAGCAGCCTTACCTTTTGCCATAGGTTCCTCACAACAGATCAACTCCGCCATACTCATCCCCGTCACCTCATCGACAACAACAATCAGACCACATAATTCACAGCTTAAAAGATCACCTTTTTTTGCCTTTGCCATGCCTGTTTTCCTCCTGTCATTTTTTTATTCCTGGCAATACCAAAACCAGTCATCATAGGGTTAATTCATAGATGAAATGCTTCATCTTTTCAAGTTTAATTTGTTTGCATTCCATTCTTTTTTTTCGCTCATAATCTTCCTCCTCCTGATAAAGCAACAATAAGGGGATGAAAAACATTCCGCCGATATTGGGACCGCTTGGTGATTATGTTATATTCTTTTGACAGGCCTGCCGATTTATTCTATAAGAGACCGATGTAATTGAATTCTAAGGAATATTCTATAATACACCAAGGAGGAGATCCTGAACCCATGAATCCATCAACGGAATCAATCCTTTATGATATCGTGATCATCGGCGGAGGACCGGCGGGCTATACCGCCGGCCTTTATGCCGCCCGTGCCGGCCTGAAGGCCCTGCTCATCTCCGGGGCCTCGACGGTAAGCCAGATCACCGTTACCGATCTCATCGAAAACTATCCCGGCCTCCCTGCGGGCATCAACGGCTTCGAGCTTGTGGAAAGCTTCCGCAAACAGGCGGTCGCCTTTGGCCTGGAATGCATCACCGCCGACGTCCAGGCCCTGGAGACTGTTGAGCGTGGAGAAAAGAAAATCTGGAGAGTCCTGACGGACGGCCCGACATACGATACTCTTTCCCTGGTCATGGCCACCGGCGCCTACTGGCGCCATCTGGGCGTTCCCGGAGAGGAGGCCTTTACCGGGCGGGGCGTCTCTTATTGCGCGACCTGTGACGGCCCCTTCTACCGGAAACGGGAAGTGGCGGTCGTCGGCGGCGGCAATACGGCCGTACAGGAAGCCATTTTTCTGACCCATTTTGCGAACAAGGTAACCATTATCCACCGGCGCAACCGCTTGCGGGCCACCGGGATACTCCAGCAGCGGGCCTTTGCCAACCCTAAAATCGAGATGGCATGGAATGCCGTGGCGGAAGAAATCGGCGGTGAGGGCGGAGTAGAGTGGATAAGGGTTAAGGATGTAGTCACTGGGGCAACCCGGGAGATCCCCGCCGCCGGCGTCTTCGTCTTCGTGGGCCTGATCCCCCAGACGACCCTTGTCAAAGACCTGGTTTCCCTCGCGCCGGACGGCGCCATCATCGTCGATCGGGACATGAAAACCTCGGCCCCGGGAATCTTCGCCTCCGGGGACTGCATCCATAAGTCGCTCCGCCAGGTCGTTACAGCCTGCGGCGATGGGGCAACAGCCGCCTACGCCGCCCAATTATACGTCGAGGACCTCAAGGGAGAGGCATACTGATATGGATGCCATGATTGCCGCCTGGCGTTACCTTCCCGGGCAGATCAACCCGAATTTCCTCGAATTTGGCGCCTTCCAGGTTCGCTACTACAGCCTCATGTACCTGGTCGCCTTCGCCCTTACCTACTTCCTTGTCATGTACCGGATCAGGGATGAAAAATATGAATATACGGCGGAAACTATTCAGGACCTCATGATCTGGCTGGTTATGGGACTGATCCTGGGAGGCAGGCTGGGATACGTCTTGTTTTACAACTTCGATCACTATCTTCAACGTCCCTGGGAGATCCTGCTGCCTTTCGATTTTTCCGCCGGGGTCCGTTTTGTGGGCATCAGCGGCATGTCATTTCACGGTGGGGCGATCGGCGCCATAGTCGCCGCCGCCATATTCTGTAGAAGCCATAAGATTAATTTCTGGCACCTGGCGGATCTCTTCTGCCCGGCCATCCCGCTGGGTTATACATTCGGTCGCATCGGCAACTTCATCAACGGAGAACTCTACGGACGGGCAACCACCGTTCCCTGGGGCATGGTCTTCCCGCACGATCCGGAACAGCTCCTCCGCCACCCTTCTCAACTCTATGAAGCCTTCTTTGAAGGGATTGTCCTGTTTATCGTTTTATGGGCGCTAAGGAAGAAAAGTCCCTTCGACGGATTTCTCCTTGCTATTTATTTCATCGGCTATGGCCTGGTTCGGTTCTTCATCGAATTTTACCGCCAACCGGATGCACAACTTGGATATTATCTCGGCTTCCTGACAATGGGTCAGATCCTGTGTTTCATCATGATCTCCTGCGGCGCCGGGGTCTTTCTTTACAGGAAACATAAAACATAATATAGATTCTTTATGTTGAGAAAACTATAAGGAGAAATTGAAATGTCTGCAGAAGTTATCGGATGGAGCGCCTTCGCTGTTCTCTTCTTAGCAATGATAACCCTGGATATGGCCGTCGGCCACAAGAAAGGCAAAGAGATTGATATCAAGGATTCTCTGAAATGGACGGGTTTCTGGATAAGCATCGCCCTGGCCTTCGGCGTAGGCATCTACTTCTTCAAAGGCCAGACCAAGGCCCTCGAATTTCTGGCCGGCTATCTTCTCGAATATTCCCTGAGCGTCGACAATCTCTTCGTATTTCTGATGATTTTCACCTATTTTTCCGTACCCCCGGTGCATCAGCATACGGCCCTTTTCTGGGGGATCATGGGCGCCCTCGTGATGCGGGGAATTTTTATCGCCGCCGGCGTCGTCCTCGTCACCAAGTTCCACTGGCTGATTTATGTCTTCGGCGTCTTTCTCGTCTACACGGCCATCAAGATGGCCAAGGGTCATGATGAGGAAATCCACCCGGAGAAAAATCCCATCCTGCGCCTCCTCCACAAGATGATGCCCGTAACCACCGATTACGGAAACGGAAATTTCTTTCTTCATATAGACGGCATCCGCCACGCCACGCCGCTTTTTGCCGTCATCCTGGTCCTCGGCCCGACGGATCTGATGTTCGCCCTCGATTCCATTCCCGCCATCCTGGCCGTGACCACCGATCCGTTCATCGTCTACACCTCCAATGTCTTTGCCCTCATGGGACTTCGCTCGCTTTTCTTCGCTCTGGCCGGCCTGATGAGCATCTTCCACTACATCCGCCACGGCCTGGTGGTTATCCTGATGTTTGTCGGCGTAAAGATGCTCCTTACAGATATCTTTCACATCCCCATCGGTTACTCCCTGGGCTTCATAGCCGGGACGCTGGCGATTGCCGTAATCGCCTCCATCATGCGCCCCCATAAGATGGAGATGGCTGTTAACCCGGAGGAGGGAAAGGATAACCCATAAAAGGGCTATGCATAGCGGGTAAAAGATGGTTCGCATGCGGCGAAGCAAAGGCAGCTATTTTTTGTTTCACAAAAATAGTTTATGATCAAAGTATCGTTTGTCAAAGGAGGACATTATGGTCGACGAAATAACAGCAAAGACGGACTCTCTGAAAGCCAAAGCCCTTATCCTCAGCAGCATCGCAACCTATCAACCGGGGTCCATTGTCAGCCGGGAGATCATCAAGAAAACCACCGGTACGGTTACCGTCTTCGCCTTTGATGCCGGCCAGGGGCTGAGCGAGCATACGGCCCCCTTTGACGCCCTGGTTTATATCCTGGACGGGGAGGCGGAAATCAAAATTTCCAGGAAAGCCTACCGGCTTCAGGCAGGGGAATTCATCATCATGCCCGCCCAGGAACCCCATGCCCTCCAGGCGGTCAAAGCCTTTAAGATGATGCTCGTCATGATCAAGGGATGACGGCTTCGCAAAAAGTCCGGATCCTGCGTTGCGCTTCATCCTTCGTCACTGCGGCGTACGCAAAAGTACGCCTCATGACTCAGTCTTTGCGCGCCTTGCCTGCGTCTCTTTTTACGAAGCCGTCGATCATGGCTAATTTTTTAACGGTTTAATCCATAGATACTGCCGGATATTATGACCACAATTCAACATGTTCCTGGCAAACCATCGAAATCGGAGCTTGCGCGCTGGCAGAAACTGGCCGTAAGCAAATACCGGAGACGGGAGGGGATTTTCCTTGCCGAGGGACGCAAGGTTATCGCGGAATTGTGGAAAAGCGCCTGGCAAATTGAGGCGCTTCTCGGAATGGCCGGGAAAGAGGATAGTTATGTGCGCTTTTTTGAAGCCCCTGCCGATTATTTGGACCACGGCAAATCGATACGGGAGGCCGGAACGGAAGCAGGGGGGAGCGGCGTCCAAAGGCATATTCTCTCAGAAAGGGAGTGGGGGAAAATCAGCCAGGACCGGGCGCCGGAAGGCGTCATGGCCGTAGTAAAAATGCCGGGACCCGGAAATTGGGAGGCCCGGCTGCGAGCGGCGCCCGGACATGTCCTGCTTATAGACGGCATCAACAACCCCAACAATCTGGGAGCGATCATGAGGACGGCCCACTGGTTCGGTTTTGCCATGGTGTTCCTGAGCGCCGGCGCGGTGGACTGGAGCAACCCCAAGGTCGTGCGTACCTCTATGGGCAGTCTTTTTCATCTGGAGATTTTTGATAATCTCAATTTCCGGGAAATTATTCCTGTTGTCCATTCAACTCATTTACTGATCGGCAGCGATGTCCGTCAAGGCGTCACCCCGCATCGCCAGGAGAAAAAGACCGCCTTGCTTCTGGGAAGCGAATCCCACGGCGTTCCCGAAGAGTTCCTTGAAATCATCGACGAGAAATGGCATATACCGGGGACGGGCCACGCCGAATCCTTGAGCCTTCCCCAGGCTGCGGCCATCATGATGTACGAACTTACCAAAGGAAGCATGCATGGCAGAGTATCTCCAGATCATAACGACCACTGAAAAAAGGGCGGAGAGCGAGATGATCGCCAGGGTGCTTGTCGAAGGAGGTCTGGCCGCCTGCGTCCAGATCGTCGGCCCCGTCACCAGCACTTATTCCTGGAAAGGGCGGATAGAAACGGCCGAGGAGTGGCAATGCCTCATCAAGACCAGGGCCGATCTCTTCGGGGAAGTTGAAAGGTCCATCAAGTCGGTCCATTCATATGAAACACCGGAAATTATCGCCCTCCCCATCCGGGCGGGAAGTCGGGAATACCTGGACTGGATGGAAGAGGCGCTGCCCCCGGAAATTTGATTTTTTGAGCGTGCAACCCTTTATGAACCTTCTGCTTGCCGGTGATATCGGTGGAACCAAGGCCCAGTTAGGCCTCTTCTCATTTCAGGATAACCGACCGGCGCTTCTGAAGGAGGAGACCTTTGTGAGCGCCAACTATGCCGGACTGGCACCTCTCGTCTCGGAATTTTTAGAAAGGCAAAACATAGCCGTTCACGGGGCCTGTTTCGGTGTAGCGGGGCCGGTCCGGGAAGGACGGGCCGACCTCACCAATCTTCCCTGGAGGGTGGATGAGCGGCAGCTTGCCTCGGCACTGAACATGGACCGGGTCGTTTTAATCAACGACCTGACGGCGCTTACCGAGGCCATCCCCTGGCTCGCCCCGCAGGATCTTTTCACCTTGAATGCCGGGACACCCGATCCCGGCGGCGCCATGGCCGTCATCGCCCCCGGGACAGGCCTGGGAGAGGCCTTCTTGATCCGGAACGGCGACAATTACCGGATTGCACCTTCTCAAGGGGGACATGCCGATTTCGCCCCCACCACCCCCCTGGAGATCCATCTCCTCCAACATCTCCGCCCGCAGACAGGACATGTAAGCTTTGAAGACGTCTGCTCGGGACCGGGCATACGGAACCTCTACCGTTTTTTGGAAGAAACGGGGCAATCGGAGATCCCTGCCTGGTTCGAAGAAAAATTGGCCGCCGGCGCTGAACCCACCCCCCTTATTATAGAGGCGGCCGTCAACACGGATCGTTCCTGTCCCGCGGCCAGGGATGCCCTGGATCTTTTTCTTTCCATTCTGGGGGCCGAAGCGGGTAATCTGGCCCTGAAGGTCCTCGCCACCGGCGGCGTCTTCCTGGGCGGCGGCATTCCCCCGCGAATTCTCCCCGCCCTTCGGAAAGGCCCCTTCCTCACCTCCTTCTTCGCTAAGGGACCGATGGCGCCCCTCATGACCGGCATCCCCGTGCATGTTATTCTTGATCACCAGGCCGCGCTCTATGGCGCCGCCCTTCATGGCTACGGGAGGGGAAGAATTTTCATTTCCTGAAACATATCCATTGACAGGGAGCGTCAATCTTATTAATGTAGCAAGATATGGACAAGAAGAGACCCGGTAAAACTGAACAGCATTACCTATGACTTATCGCACTGTTTTATTTATTATTATGCTGATATGCTTATGCTCCTGCTCTTCTAAGCCGGCGACGCAGACGTCCTCGCAGGCGCCCTCGAGCCAGACCCCGATGGCTTCCATGGCGCCCGGCCCCAGTCCGGTTACCGAAGGCGCCGTTCCAAATCGTGTCTTCGGGCCGAAGGACATCCAGATCCACTACACGGCAGCGGCCAATTTGAATTATTATGAGAACAAGGCCCATACTATATTACTTGTCATCTATCAGTTAAACGGCCTCAATGCCTATAACCTGCAGACAAAGACGGCGGACGGTTTGAGCAAGCTCCTTCAGGGGGAAAAATTTGATAACAGCGTCACCGGTGTTGATCAAGCATTTATTGAACCGGGAGAAGAAAAGACCCTCACCCTCGACCGATATGAAAATACCCAGACCATCGCCGTGGTCGCGGGATACTACAGCCTTCAACCCGGGCAGGTCAACCGGACCTTCGATATTCCCGCAACCACGGACAAGCGAGGCGTATATGGTTTCCGGTCCACCGTGTCCTGGATTGAGCCAGTCTCCATCAATATATTTTTGGGACCGAACTCCATTCATGAGGTTATCGTAAAATGACAGATCCGATAAGACCGATCTTCTGGTACCAGGGGCTTTTCCTCCAGCCTCAGCATTTCCAGTGGCAAGATCTCCACGATCAGTACCGTCTCTACCCCCTTCAGAATTATCTGCACCCTTATTTCTGGGGATTGGGCCGGCTGCGTATCCAGGAAGAGTCACTGAAGAATCAGATCTATGAAATTCTGGAAATGCAGATTCTCTTCCGGGACGGAACCTGGATAGTATTCCCCGGCACGGGCACGGTGCAGCCCCGCTCCTTCAAGGGAACCTGGACGGAAATGGATAAGCCTTTCAATGTCTATATCGGTTTACGTAAATGGGATTCCCGGGGGGAAAATGTAACTGTCCTGGAAAATCCCGATGATTTGTCCGTCGTCGCCACCCGCTTTGCCTCCCCGGCTGACCCGGAGGAAATCAAGGATCTTCACCAGCACGGTCCCAGCGCCCAGATCAAATTCCTGAGCCATGCCCTACGAATTTTCTGGGAAAATGAAGTTGAAGGCGCGGGAGATTATGAGTTGCTTCCCGTGGCTCAACTGGAATTCAACGGCAACGAAATCATCCTCTCCCCGGCCTACAGCCCCCCCGTGCTCAGCATTGCCTCCTCGGATATCCTCACGGGATTGATCAAGGGCATCCGGGAGGAAGTGACGCTGCGCTGTAGCGTCCTGGAAGAATACAAACATCCCAAATTCAACCAGACCGCAGAGGCTGCCCAGGGTTCCGAAGAATCCAACTATATGGTCTTCCTGCTCGCCCTGCGGGCCTTGATCCGTTACGTACCCTTGCTGCACCACCATACCTCGGGAACCCCCCATATCCACCCTTGGACGGTCTATGGCATCCTCCGCTCCCTGGTCGGGGAATTGAGCGCCTTCACCGACCGCATCGACGCCCTCGGCCGATTGAAAGACGGAACGGAACTCCTGCCCGCCTACCGGCACGATCAGCTCGGTTCCTGTTTCCAGGAGGCAAAGACCCTGATCGACGAGCTCCTGAACGGCATTATGATCGGCGCCGAAAATGTCATTCATCTGATCCGCGAGGGCGACTACTTCCGGGCATTAATCCCGGTAGAAACCTTCGACAATCGCAATCTCTTCTATCTCATGCTGAGAAGCAGTGTAAACAACGAGGAATGGGAAGAAACCATCCGGCATATGGTCAAGATCAGCAGCGCCGAACGACTTCCCGTCCTCATCAAAAGGGCCCTGCCGGGTATGCCCCTGGATCAGATTACCGTGCTTCCTCCGGGGCTGCCGCGCCGCCCCGATTCCACATATTTCAGGCTTGACCGCAGCTCTACGGAGTGGTCGGAAATACAGAAGCAACAGAATATTTGTCTTTATTGGGGCCATGCTCCGGAAGATACGGTGGCGGAAATTATCGTAATCAAAAAGTAAAGGTGCCGCGTAAGCGGAGATTGATGGTCTTTTATGGGTAACGGGCAGGTGAAATGATGCAACTGAGCGACTGCTTTATGGGACTGATGGCCTATACCACTTACCTATGTCAGGGACGGATGAGCAATCCCACCCCCTACGACGAAACCCGCCGACGCTTTGATGTTCTTATTGAACAGGCCAGACAGTGCTGTCAGGATGCGGGTTTTGATGAAGCTGACTGGCAAATGTCTCTGTTTGCAGTCTGCGCGTGGATTGATGAAACCATCCTTTGCTCGGAATGGCCCGAACGGGACAGATGGCAGGAAGATCAACTACAGCGGCTGCACTTCCAAACCATGAATGGGGGGGAGGAATTTTTTGACCGTTTGGCGGCGTTGGACGCTGAGGCCAAGGCAATCAGGGAAGTTTACGCCTACTGCCTTGCCCTGGGATTTAAGGGACGGTATTTTCTACCCGAAGACGATAAAAAACTCATGGAAATCCAGAAGGCCAACCTGCTCCTGGTCAAAGACAACCTGGACATGAGTGTTACGGAAAAACTCTTCCCCGACGGGTACAGCGGCGATACGGGTGAGGCAAAACGTAAGCGTTGGCACCGCGGTCTTTCTCTTTACACCCTTATCATCATGGCCATCTCTTTACTCGGCGTGATTGCTCTGTTTTCCGTTTACAAGGCGCTGCTTATTAGCATAAACCAGTCCTATTTCGGAGCGGGATTCTGATTATGCTGAAAAAAATCCTGAAAATATCGGCCATTATCATCCTGCTCCTCATTCTGGCGGGGTTCCTGTACTGGATCACCATGAAAAAGGGCTGGCCCTGGTGGATGGGGGCCACGATCTTTGCAGGTATTGTCGGCCTTGTCATTGCCGCTTTTTTCCTGAAAAGATACCTGTTACGGCGGCGGGAAAAGAAATTCGTCCGCCGGGTCGTGGAATTAGACGAGTCCGCCATCAAGGGGCTCCCCATCCATGAAAGGCAACAGCTCCAGGAACTTCAGGAGAAGTGGAAGGAATCCGTGGAACTCCTCAGGGATTCTTATCTGCGCAAGAAAGGCAATCCCCTCTACGCCCTGCCCTGGTATCTCGTTATCGGCGAATCGGGTTCGGGAAAGACCTCGGCCATCAAAAGCGCCCGCCTAAGCTCACCCCTCACCGACATCGCCAGGACGGCCGGGATGACGGCAACCCGCAACTGTGACTGGTGGTTTTTCGAAGAAGCCATCATTCTCGATTCCGCCGGACGCTATACCATTCCCATTGAAGAAGACCGAGACCGGGAGGAATGGGAAAGGTTTCTTACCCTCCTTTCCCAGTACCGGCGGAAGGAGCCCCTTAACGGCGCCGTTGTTACGATTGCCGCCGATGCTCTGCTTGCCGGAGGGGACGATAAACTGCGTCTGGACGGTCAGAGCATCCGTAAACGTATCGATCAGCTCATGCGCGTTACGGGGGCGAAATTCCCCGTTTACATCCTGATTACCAAAATGGACCTGGTCTATGGCTTTGTCGACTTCTTCGGTTGTTTTCCCGAAGGAGATTCATCCCAGGCGATGGGGTACATGAACCGCAAGTTCAACCCATACTGGCATGAGGTTCTTGCCCAGGCCTGGGCAGATATGGCGGCCCGCTTGCGGGAACTGCGCCTGATGATGACCCACCAGGCATGTGCGCCGGGACCGGCGGCCCTAGTTTTCCCGGGCGAATTCGAGCGGCTCCGCCCGGGACTGGAAGTGTTCGTAAGGTCCGTATTTGAAGAAAATCCCTACCAGGAGACACCGCCTTTACGGGGACTTTACTTTTCCAGCGCCAGACAGGACAGCCAGCCGGCTTCCGAACTTTTTGATTATATGGGACAATCGGACTTGGGCACCCAAAGTGGGGCGCCCGGGAAAGATCTTTTCCTCAAAGACCTCTTCCGGAACATTCTGCCGGGCGACCGCACCCTCTTCAGCCCCATTCTCGAATTCATCCGCTGGCGCCGCTTGACCAGCAACACCGGACTTTTGGCCTGGCTTTTGATCTGTCTTTCCCTGTGTGGTTTTTTGACCATGACTTTCATCCACAATCGTTTGACCATCGATAAGTTCCATGCGGACTTCAAACAACAACAGCAGGCCGTTTTCGGCCATGATGCAACGACGGATCTGCTCATTATTGAAAAGATGAGGCTGCAGATTCTCGACCTGGAAAAGGCCAACCGCTACTGGATCATCCCCCGTCTCGGTCTCGACGAAAGCCTTTACGTAGAAAAGGCCTTTAAGGCCAAATATGTTCAGATCTTCAAGCTCTACATGGACAGCTTCGACAGGAATCTTATGAAACGCCTGGATGACGTCAACCGGGACACCCCGGAGGATGATCTGGCCGATTATTTCACTTACGTTGTAGCCCGGATCACTGTTCTGCGGGAATATCTTAAAAGCGGCAAGATCAACCAGAGTGACATCTTCCGGAAAAGCTCCGCCGACCTCGTGGCCATGATGTATCCCCAGACATCACCGGACATCGCCGCCATTTCCAGCGATAACTACTACGCCTATATGAAATGGGGCAAGTCTAAGCGCACGGCGGAGACAAATCTGGAGATTTACCAGACCGCCCTTACGGAGCTGCAAAAGGACGTTCCCGACATGAAGTGGCTGGTCAGAAAGTGGATCCCCGACGCCGCACCGGTGCGTTTGAAGGATTTCTGGGGGGAACCGGAGAGCACCGGCTTCGAAACGGATGTTGCCGTCTCCGGGGCCTATACCAGTCAGGGGCGTAAAAATATCGAAAGCTTTATTGGGGTCATTGAAGGGGCTACGGCGAATAAAGAGGCCTTTGCAAAGAGAAAAACCGATTTTGGGAAATGGTATCAGCAAGAGTTTACCAACGCCTGGACCTCATTCGTCCGTCATTTCCCCGAAGGGGAAAACGGACTCCAGACCATGGCCAGCCAGCGGACCATGGCCACCCTCATGACCACCGACCATAGCCCCTATTTCCGTCTTATTCAGCGGATTGCCGAGGAGTCGGCATGGATTGGCGCCGATCAACTCCCTCCCTGGCTGGCTGTCGCCATCGATCTGAATGAAATTCAGAAATTAGCCAAAAGTGACGCCCAGAAAAAATCGGGTTCCCTTCTCGATAAGATTACCGGTGAAAAGGAACAACTTTCACAGACGATACGTTCAGATATGGACCGGAAAAACCTGGACGTCATGAAAAAGCGCCTGGATGCCCTGAAGATTTGGCAGGATTATGTGGCTTCCCTTGACAAAATCGGGCCCACCGCCACCTCCCAGGAAGTAGGATATCGCATGGCTTCCGATTTTTTTACCCTCCCCGCTGACGCCAAGGAGAGCAATGCGGCGATCTATCTTGCTTATAGTAACTATTTGAAACTTAAGGGTACTTTGTCGATTAAAGGGGATACGACCGAGGCATGGGATATCATGATCGGCCCCATCGGTTACCTGATTGATTTCTGCATTCGCCAGACTTCCTGTTATCTGAAACAACAGTGGGAGAGCCAGGTTATCGGCGGCATTCAGGGGGCGCCGAAAGATAAGCTCCCGGCGCTCCTCTTTGACAAAACCAACGGACTGGTTTGGAAATTTGTCGGCGGACCGGCCAATCCCTTTATCACCAAGACCACGTCGGGCTATGCTTCCCGGAAGGCGTCTATCAAAGCGGGCGTTGATAAATCAGTTCCTTTTAGTCAGGATTTCCTTGCCTTTCTTAGCTCCGGGGCGGAAGGGGTGGTCATCGCCCAGCCGGAGTATCTTGTCCAGATGGAAACCCTGCCTATTGAAGTCAATGACGACGCCGGCATCGATCCCTATGCCAATATCTTGACCCTCCAATGCACGGACGCACAAGTAGTGCTGAAGAATTTTAATTACCCTCAGAAGTCGACCATTCGCTGGACACCGGACAAATGCGCCGACACGACCCTGCAGATTTCATTCCCCGGCATGACTTTGACAAAAACCTACCACGGTCAAATGGGCTTTGCCCAATTTCTGTCCGATTTCAAGAGTGGGTCCAAAACCTTCAGCGCCGATGATTTTCCGGAGTTGAAGCCACGCCTCACTAGCCTTGGCGTTACCTCCATTAAGGTTTCCTATAAAATCAACGGCGCGAAGCCGGTAATTCAGCTTTTGAAAAAAGTCCCTTCCGCAGTCCCCCTGGATATTGTGAAATGTGAGGCAAACTGAAAGTGGCAAGACGCGACCTCGGTAAAGCACCGATTTCAGAAGGCAGTCCGGCAGGGCAGGATGTACGGAATGATCCGGATTATGATGCCCTGTCCAGGGAAATAGAAAAAATGTCCTCGCCGACCCTCTCGGGAACGATGGATTGGAACCGTGTCCTCCAACTCTCCGAGGATATCCTGACGAATAAATCCAAGGATCTCCTCGTCATGTCCTACTTCTCCGTCGCCATGCTGAAAACGGCGGGAATCCGGGGCTTCGCCGAAAGCGTGCATATCCTGAAGGAATACCTGGAAACCTTCTGGGAAGACATGTTCCCCATAAAAACAAGGATGCGGGGAAGAAAAAATGCCGTCGAATGGTGGCAGGAAAAGATCAGCGCCGACATAAGAGACATGACGACGCAGAAGTGGCCGAAACAGGAACATGACGATTTTCTGGAGGACCTGAACGCAATCGACGCCTTTTTGGCCGAAAATATGGAAGATTCGCCCCTATTGTTGCCGACGATCAACGCGATCGCCGCATTGGTCGGAACAACAGAAGAAAATACCGCACCGGAAGCGGCTTCACTCCCGGCGGCGTCAGGGACTCCCAAAGAATACGCCGCCTCGGCCCAAACGTCAAGATCCGTTGCCTTCGATCCGGCCGAGACGGATACGGATAAGCTTCTAAATCAAGGCTTTGAGATCATCGGCAGGGCGGCGACGCTCCTGACTAAACAAGATCCTCTGAATATACTCCCCTTCCGGCTGAATCGTATTGCCGCTTGGACGACAGTAACGGCCCTGCCTCCGGCGACGGCAGGGAAAACCCTCATTCCGGCGCCGGACGGGCAGATTATCAGCGCCATGGAGAATCTTTACCGTTCCCGCAGTTGGGGGGACCTCCTGGAAGCAGCCGAATCAAGGGTGCGTCAGTTTCTGTTCTGGCTTGATCTGAGCAGATACGTAACCGAAGCCCTCGAACAATTGGGACGTCAGGATAACAGCGAAGCGGTGGCGTCGGAAACCTGTCAGTACGTCAAACGGCTGCCGGGGATGGAGAAACTGTCCTTCGATGACGGAACGCCATTTGCCAATGAAGAAACCCGGATCTGGATAAGCAGCCTCAACAGACAGCAGTCCTCAGGGGAAAGCGCCGCCGCGGGAGAAGTAACTGATATTCAGCAGGTTGTGGAAAAACAGGTTGAAGAAGCCGCAAAAGCGAGCCGGGACAATAAGCTGTCAACAGCGCTGGGGGCCTTCTCGGACAAACTTAACCACGCCCACTCGGCAAGGGAGCGTTTTATCTGGCAGTTCGGACTTTGCCGTCTCCTCCTGCAGGTCAAGCAGCCACGCCTTGCAGCGCCACATTTGAAGGAACTGCTGCAAACCCTGGAAATGTACCGACTGGAACAGTGGGAACCCGATCTGGCAGTAGAGATTCTGTCCATAGTGTTGACGGGGTTGCGCTCGCAAACGGGGCAAGGCGATGAGTCCCTGGAAGAAACGGTATTGAACCGGATTACGACTCTTGATCCGGTAAAAGCCATGGAATTTGTGTAAAGATTCGCAAAAGGTGGTATTGATATTTATCTTTATTATTATACGGTAATTGGCGTGTATTTTGCTTTGCTCCAGAGGAAATAATATCGGAGCGGCAAGAAAAACGATGTATAGGTTGAAAACGATAACTTTAATAAGGTCAGGGAGGTAAGAAAAATGGCAAAGGAAGCTTCTGTTGCTCCAAAAGAACGGGTCAATATCGTCTACAGACCCGCCACCGGTGATGCGAAAGAGGAGATCGAACTGCCCTTGAAGTTCCTCGTTATGGGAGACTTCACCGGCGCCAAGGACGAGCGGCCTGTGGAAGACAGAAAACCGGTCAGTATCGACAAGGATAATTTTGACGACGTTCTGTCGGGGTCAAATGTCAAGATGGAGGCGGTAGTGCCCAATAAGCTGGCTGCGGATGCGGATGCCCAAATGACGGTGAACCTCGATTTCAAGGGGATGAAAGATTTCGACCCCGATACGATCATCCAGAAGGTGCCGGAACTCAAACAGCTTATTGAACTGCGTGAGGCCCTCAAGGCCCTCAAGGGACCCCTCGGCAATGTTCCGGCATTCAGAAAGATCATTCAGGACATGATCAAAGATGAAGGAACCAGGGAGCGGCTGCTGAAAGAACTTAATATCGAAACGTAAGAACAGGAGGGCATAAACATGGCGGGAGAAGAAAAAAAGGTACAGGAGGCACCGGCTCAGGCGGCTGAGACGGGGGGATCGCTCCTCGATGAAATCGTGCAGGCAACGCGCCTTAAACCGTCGGATGAAGGCTATGCGGCCACAAAACAGGGCCTCCAGGCATTCATCGACGAACTCCTCAAACCGGGGAAAATGGTGGAAAGGGTCACCCAGGGTCTGGTCGATGAGATGATCGCCAACCTGGATCAGAGACTCAGCACGCAGATGGATGTCATTCTCCATAACGAACAGTTCCAGAAACTGGAATCCGCCTGGCGGTCCCTGAGATTCCTCGTGGACAAGACGGACTTCCGGGAAAACATCAAAATGGAAATGATGAATGTAAGCAAACAAGACCTCCTCGACGACTTTGAAGACGCCCCGGAGGTCACCAAATCTGGTTTGTACAAGATCGCTTATACGAGTGAATACGGCCAGTTCGGCGGTAAGCCCTACGGGATGATGGTCAGCAATTACGAATTCGGTCCCGGAGCACAGGATATCCGCCTTCTCCAGCATGTCGCCGCCGTGGCAACCATGTCCCATGCCCCGTTCGTGGCGGCCGCAGGTCCGGAATTTTTCGGTTTGACGGACTTTTCCGGCCTCCCCAACCTCAAGGATCTCAAGTCTATTTTTGAGATGCCCCAGTATATCAAGTGGCAGTCCTTCCGGGAAAGCGAGGATGCGCGGAATGTGGCCCTGACGATGCCCCATTTTCTGCTTCGTCTTCCCTACGGTCCCGATACGAAGCCGGTCAAGAACTTCAACTTCAAGGAAAACGTTTCCGGAGGCAACCGCGACTTTCTCTGGGGAAACGCATCCTTTGCCTTTGCATCGCGGATCAGCGACAGCTTCGCCCAATATCGCTGGTGCGCCAATATCATCGGCCCCCAGGGGGGAGGGGCCGTCGAAGATCTGCCTATCTATCAGTATGAGGCCATGGGTGAACTCCAGACAAAAATACCCACCGAAATCCTCGTATCGGAACGCCGGGAATATGAATTGGCGGAGGAGGGTTTCATTGCCCTGACGATGCGGAAGGGAAGCGACAACGCAGCTTTCTTCTCGGCAAACTCCGTCCAGAAGCCCAAGGTCTTTCCCAATACACCGGAAGGCAAACAGGCGGAGACCAATTACAAACTCGGCACCCAATTGCCCTATACTTTTGTAATTGGCCGCCTCGCCCATTATCTGAAGGTCATTCAGCGGGAAAACATCGGGACCTGGAAAGAAAGGGGCGATCTGGAAACGGAACTGAACAACTGGATCCGTCAGTATGTAGCCGATCAGGACAGTGTTTCTCCGGGTGTCCGGAGCCGCCGTCCTTTACGGAAGGCCCAGGTAACCGTTTCGGATGTGGAAGGCGATCCCGGCTGGTACCGTGTAAACCTAACGGTACAGCCCCATTTCAAGTACATGGGAGCTTCGTTTACACTGTCCCTATCGGGAAAACTAGACAAGAAATAGCACTTTACACGACATTGAAAGAAGGAGGAAATGAACCATGGCAATGACGATTTACATGAAGGTAACGGGCAAGAATCAGGGCGAAATTAAGGGTGACTGCAACCAGCAGGGCCGGGAAGGACTGATTCTGTGCTACCAGATGGATCATGCAGTGGAAATCCCCAAGGACACCCATACGGGTCTGCCCACGGGCCAGCGCATCCATCTGCCCCTGAAGGTCATCACCCACATGGGCAAACAAACACCAGGGCTCTTCCAGGCTTGCTGCTCCGGTGAACATGCCGATGTGGAGATCACCTTCTTCCGGATCAGCGAAAAAGGGCAGGAGGAAAAGTATTTCACGATTAAACTGAAGGAAGCGATCATTGTGAACTCCCGGGAATTCTTCCCCTACACCTTCCTGGAGGAGAATAAACCCTTCAAGCACATGCAGGAAGTCGCCTTTACCTATGAGGATATCATCTGGACGTACACTCCGGACGGAATCGAGGCGGAAGACAACTGGAAGGCGCCGAAAGCTTAATAAACAACCATCCCTGGTCTCAGATTCTTGGATACTTCTTCAAGACCTGAGACCAGGCAACCAACCAAGAGGCACAGAGCTAAGAGCCGAGATCTGCAAAATCCGGGTTCCTAATTCTCAACCTTTAGCCGGCCACATTCTATGTACGAAGAGACCTTATTAGAGCGAATCCGTCATTTAGAGATGAATCCTGGGGAACGGGGCGCCCGGGACATCTCCGTGGGCATCGAGTCCGTGCTGCGCCACCTGCAGAAGATGATGAATACCCGGCAGGGAAGCGTCCCGATTTCGGATGATTATGGAATGCCCGATATGACAAACTTTGCCGGGGAAAATCTTAACGCCTCGGCGAGCGAACTCGAACACATGATCAAGGCCGTCATTCAGAAGTACGAGCCCCGCCTGATCCGGGTCGACGTTCACTTTGACCCTAAGGCCGGTGAGACTTCAATGATGCGATTCAGGCTCGAAGGGGCCATGATGGCGGATCGCGACAAGACAACCCCCGTGATCTTTGAAACCGTCGTGACTGCCGAAGGCATGGTACGCATGGAGAAATGATTTTAAATTTACATTAATGTTTAATAAATACTACGAACAGGAACTACAGAATCTAAGGCAGTTAGCCGTTGAATTTTCCAAGGCCCACCCGTCGACGGCCCCCATGCTCAGTGGTCCCACGTCTGATCCGGACGCCGAGAGACTCCTCGAGGGTGTTGCCTTTCTCACCGGGCTCCTCCGTCAAAAGTTGCACGATGACTTTCCGGAAATTATCCATAGCCTCACGGAAGTCACATTTCCCCACTACATCCGGCCAATTCCCTCTACATCCGTGGTGGTCTTCGCTCCAAAACCGAATCTCCCGGAAACGGTTACCGTGAAACGAGGCACCTCCCTGGCTTCGGTGCCTGTCGATGGTACGTCTTGTCTCTTCCAAACCTGTTTTGATATCGACGTCCATCCCCTCCGCCTGGTAACAGCGGAGCTGCAACAGCCTACGGCCCGAGTATCCCAGATCCGTCTCGCCCTGGAACTGACAGGTCCGGACCTGTCGCGCTGGCAACCCCGTCGCCTCGGGTTCTTCATGGGGGGAAGCGCTACACAGGCCACGGACATCTTCACGCTGCTTAGCCACTATTTGCAGAGGATTGTCATCAAACCGACCAGCGGCGGAGAGGACTGCATTCTCCCCGCCACAGACCTGAAGCCGATCGGTTTTGATTTGGAGAACGCCCTGTTGAACTTCCCTGTCCGCTCCTTTGCCGGATACCGCCTGCTCCAGGAATACTTTATCCTGCCGCGAAAATTTTCCTTCTTTGAACTCCGGGGTTGGGAAAAGTGGCGGGACCGCGGGAAGGGCAAGCAATTCGAGATTTTCTTCGAATTCAAGCCCTCACCCCTGGCACCTTCCAAAGTGACGACCGACCTGTTCATTCTCAACGGGACGCCGGTGATCAATCTATTCAAGCATGACGCCGACCCCTTTCTGTTTGATCACCGCCTGGAAAGGATCCGGGTCCGGCCGACAGCCCAAAATCCCAATCATTATCAGGTCTTCAGCGTTGATAAGGTCATCGGTTACGAGCAGGGAAGCGTCGCGAAAAAGGAATATCGACCCCTGGAACTCTTTCAGTCAGCGGACCAGAAGCAGTCCGTTTATCAGGTCAACCACGCCCGCTCTCCAATCAATGACGCCCCGGAAATTTTCCTGTCTTTTTCGTATCCCCGGGATGGCGCCGAACTCGTGGGAGAAACACTATCCATCAGCTTGACCTGCACAAACGGCACCCTTCCCGAGCGCCTGCAAGTCGGCGATATTTCCGTGCAGACATCCGATTCTCCGGAGCTGCTGACGTTCCAGAATGTCCTGCCGCCGACGCCGCCCATCGATCCACCTCTGGGAGAAAACGCGACCTGGCGCTTTTTATCTCATCTGTCTTTGAACTATTTATCCCTTGCCAATATTGATAATCTCAAAGAGCTCCTCAGGCTCTATGTGTTTCCTGAATCCCGGGATAAAGCCAAGATTAGCGCTAACATGAAAAGAATCGACGGCATTCTGGAATTCAGCGTCACCCCGGCAGACCGACTGATCCGCGGTATGGTGATCCGGGGACAGCAAATAGAGATGATCGCCCGACAGGATCATTTTGCCGGGCTCGGTGATCTCTACCTCTTCGGATGTATCCTGGATCTTTTCTTTGGCGTTTACTCAAGCATGAACACCTTTCTCTCTTTCAGGATGAAGGAGAGCCTAACCGGGGAAACCTTTGTATGGCCGACGAGAATGGGAGACCGACTGCTAAGCTGACAGAAAGACTTCTCCGGGAGGGGCGCCGATTTTCATTCATCCAGGCCTTCCGGTTTCTGCTGCTGCATCTGCGTCGAGACTCAAAAACTGACATTGATATCGATGAGCTTGTCAAAAAGATCCGCGTTCGTCCGGAACTCTCCCTGGCCTTTCCGGAATCGGACATTACGAAGATAGAAGAATCAACCCCGCCGGGAAGTTTCATGGTTACGGCGGCATTTCTCGGTCTCTATGGGTCATCTTCGCCCCTGCCGACCTTCTATACGGAAGACCTGCTCCAAGAGCTGGCTTCGGACCGGTCCATCAGTCGCGATTTTTATGATATCTTCAATTCCCGGCTCTATTCCCTGTATTTTGGCATCTGGAAGCACTATCACCTGTTCTTTAATATCGCCGAAGACCCCGATAAAGATGTCCTACAGAGGCTCTACTGCCTTGCCGGTCTGGGCGGAGAGGCGTTAAGGGAAAGCGCAGAAAATCCATACGGTATGCTGAGATACATCGGTCTGGCGACCCAGTTCCCCAGATCGGCCGAGGGATTGCGGGCACTTCTGGCGGATGGCCTCTCGGAACCGGCAATTCATATTACCCAATGCCGGGAGCGCATCGCGAATATCCCGGAAGATCAACGCCTCTTTCTGGGAGTGTCCGGAAATATCCTGGGCGAAGACACCTATCTCGGAGAAGGAATTGCGGACCGGGCGGGAAACTTCCGCGTTCACATCGGACCGGTGAACAAGGAAACATTCCATCGCTACCTCCCCGGCCAGACGGATTTTCAGAAGATAGGGCAATTAATCCGCTTCTACCTTGACCAACCCCTCGCCTGGGACGTGGAAGTGGCTATGTTGCCACAGGATTTAACTACAACTATTGTCAGTTCCCAGGCCATGCTGGGATGTAATACCTGGATCTTTTCGGAAGGGGCCATTCCCATGGACGGTTGCGCCCTTTTCCAGGGATCGGGACGGAATTAAACAATAACGGGGTCAGGCTTACTTATTGACATTTAAATGTCAATAAGTAAGCCTGACCCCACACAAAGTGACCCCACACAAAGGAGGATGAACCATGGTTGCCGTCGATATCAAGTCTTTGTTGCTCCACATGAATGCCTTTTGCACGAATGCCTTGCAGAACGCTGCGGGGTTGTGCGTCTCCAGGACCCATTATGAAATTACTGTCGAACATCTCATTGAAAAATTCCTGGAGGAACCCCGGTCCGATTGGCCGCTGATCCTCCCGAAATTCAGTCTGGAAGTGGGAAGGCTCCAGAAGGCCCTGGAACAATCTTTGGAGGATTACAAGACGGGCAATGCGGCCAAGCCGGTCTTTTCTCCTCACCTTCTCGACCTGATCCAGGATGCCTGGCTGATCTCATCCATCGACCTGGGGGACAGGAAGATCCGTTCGGGGGCCATACTGCTGGCATTTTTGGCCAAGCCCAACCTGTATGCAACGGGAAGGTATGCAGACCTGCTCAAGGATATCGGCAGGGAGGCCTTGTCCAAAGAATTCTGGAATTTGACCGGATCCTCCACAGAGAATGAAAAGGGGGCCAAGGAAACGGCCCCGGGGGAACCGGCTGCAGTCAGAGGGGACGGATCATTCACCAGCCGTTTCTGTATGGACTTCACCCAGCGAGCTGCCGAGGGAGATATCGATCCCGTCTTCGGACGGGACAACGAAATCCGGCAGATGATCGACATCCTGGCCCGGCGGCGTAAGAACAACCCCATATGTGTCGGGGAGCCGGGCGTCGGTAAAACGGCGGTCGTCGAGGGCATGGCCCTGCGGATTGTGGAAAATGATGTCCCCGACATGCTCAAGGGCGTCACCCTTTTGGGGCTCGACATGGGGGCTCTCGAAGCGGGCGCCGGCATGAAGGGAGAATTTGAAAACCGCCTCAAAGGGGTCATCAATGAGATCAAGTCCTCGGAAAAGCCCATTATCCTTTTTATCGACGAGGCCCATACCCTCATCGGCGCCGGCGCCGCTGCAGGCGGCGGCGATGCGGCAAATTTGCTGAAGCCGGCCCTGGCCCGGGGGGAATTGCGGACCATTGCCGCCACCACCTGGAGCGAATATAAAAAGTACTTCGAAAAAGACCCGGCCCTGGCCCGGCGTTTCCAGCTCGTCAAGCTCGATGAGCCCGACGTGGAGACAACGATTCTTATGCTCCGGGGACTCAAGGCCAGTTATGAAAAGGCCCACAAGGTAGTCGTCCGGGATGACGCCGTCGTGGCCGCCGCCGAATTTTCCAACCGCTATATAACCGGGCGCTTCCTCCCCGACAAGGCCATCGACCTTATGGATACAAGCTGCGCCCGGGTCAAGGTCAATCTGACCGGCAAGCCCGCCGTGCTGGAGGCCAAGGAGCGGGCCGTCCAGGCCTTTGATCGCGAAACCAAAGCGATGGACCGGGACCGGGCCAACGGCGCCAAAATCGACGAAGAAAAGTATCAGGGCGTCGCGGACAAGCGCAAGGTCGTCAATGATGAAGCGGATCAGCTTCAGGAACGGTGGCTGAAGGAGAAGGAAGCCGCTCATCAGGTTGTTACTCTCCGGGAACAGCTCAACGCGTTAACGGCGGAGGAGCAAGATAAAAAGGAAGATCTGCAAAAGGAGTTGGAAGCGGCAGGTCAGACCCTGAAGGATCTCCAAGCCGAGGAACCGCTGATCCAGATTGAGGTAGACCCCGACGCCGTCGCCCAGGTCGTTTCCGACTGGACGGGGATCCCCCTGGGGAAGATGCTCAAGGATGAAGCGGAAACCATTATCCATCTGGAAGAGCGCCTCAAGGAGCGGATCAAGGGTCAAGACGCTGCTATGGGCGCCCTGGCCGAAGTTATCCGGGCGGCCAAATCGGGCATCAAAAGTCCGACTCAACCCATCGGCGTGTTCCTTTTTGCCGGTCCCAGCGGGACGGGAAAGACGGAAACCGGCCTCACCCTGGCGGACATGCTCTTTGGCAGCGAAAAGAACGTCGTGACGATCAACATGAGCGAGTTTCAGGAAAGCCATACGGTGAGCCGCCTCATCGGCTCCCCCCCGGGGTACGTCGGTTACGGCGAGGGCGGCATGCTGACGGAAGCCGTCCGGCAGCGGCCCTACTCCGTCGTCCTCCTGGACGAGTCGGAAAAGGCCCATATCGATGTCATGAACCTGTTCTACCAGATCTTCGACAAGGGCATCGCCAATGACGGCGAAGGCAAGGAGATCAACTTCCGGAACACGATCATGATCCTGACCAGCAATCTCGCTTCGGATGTGATCCAGGAGATGACCGCCGGAGGCGAAGCGCCGGCAGCGGATGTCGTCGCCGGAGCGGTACGACCCATTCTGTCGGCCCATTTCAAGCCAGCCCTCCTGGCCCGCATGAACGTCATCCCCTTCTACAGCCTCAACGCCGAAGCCATGCGCCTCATCGTCGAGTTGAAACTGAAGAAGATCCAGAAAAGCCTCATGGAAAACAACAAGATGGCCATGACTTACGCCCCGGCGGTAGTAGATGCCATCACCGCCCGCTGCACCGAAGTGGAAACGGGAGCCCGGAATATCGAGTACATCCTTAACGGCAATGTCCTGCCCCGCCTGTCCCAGACGATCCTCACCCACATGAGCGAAGGCGGCATGCCCTCCCAGGTGCACCTGGATATGAACGCAGAGGGGACATTCACCTTTGACTTCGGCAATAATGCCGGGTAAAATATTCGCATGAAAACGGATTAAGGCGTCGCTAATTATTTCATTATATAAGACAGCTAAGTCACTTCTATGCAGAGAAGTGACTTAGCGACGCCCTCCCTGGCATATCCGGATAAAGATTATGCAAAGACTCCTTCTAGCGTCCTGTATCCTGGCAATCCTTGTTTTCAACGCAATGGGAAACATTGCCGTGGGAGATGAACGGGGGAAGGAAGAGACTATTCCCCCGACCAGGGGAGCTGTCTTTTCTGAAACCAACACGGAAATGGAATTCATCTTTGTCAAGGGCGGCTGCTACGAGATGGGGGATACCTTTCATGGCAAGGAGGGCAAGGCGCCTTCCTACCATCCGATTTACCTGGAAGATTATGTTCCGGCGACATATGATGAACCGGCTCATGAAGTGTGCGTGAGCGATTTCTATCTGGGAAAGCATGAGGTCACCAATCGGCAATACCGGCGATTCGCCCTCGAGACGGGGGGACACCTGCCGGAATGGGACGAGAAGGAAAGTCCCTACAATATATATACGGGCGGTAACGAGCATTATGCCATCATGGGAGATGCCTTGACGGCGGACGATCATCCGGTTGTCGGCATTTCCTGGCATGACGCGGTAGCGTTCACGGAGTGGTTGTCCGGAAAAACAGGACGGACGTTCCAACTACCCACGGAAGGGCAATGGGAATTTGCCGCCCGGGGCGGCGGGAAAAAGGAGAAGTGGGCAGGGACGAACGATCTTTCATTGTTGTCCAAGTATGCCTGGTTTGCCCTTAACGCCAATGGGAAAACCCAAGCCGTCGGTAAAAAGCTGCCAAACGGTCTGGGATTCTATGATATGAGCGGCAACGTCTGGGAATGGTGTCAAGACTGGTATGGGGATCGTTATTACGGCAGCTCTCCTCGCAACAACCCCCAGGGGCCGCCTGCCGGCACCATGCGTGTCCTCCGCGGCGGTTCCTGGATCGGCATCCCGGCGACTGTCCGGACAACAAACCGCGAATGGGGCTACCCATCGAGCCGGACTTCAGTTTATGGCTTCCGCGTTGCCATGCCCGCGAGATAACAGAACCATTAATTAATTCCGTTTCTAAATCAAAGATGAAATCAAGGCGGCAAGGCAGAGGCGACGCAGGCGTATTTCTTATACGTCGAGGAGCCGATTGCCGATGCCAACGAAGATAGCGCTTTGATTTAGAAACGGAAGCGTCACCCGAGGGTCAGCACCGTGACCTGACTGGGACAGGAACACATGCCCGGTGCGTTGGGGAGCATGACCAGGCTGTTCTGGCCGGTGACGCTGGTCAAGCGCTGCGCCGGCGCGCCATCGACAAATATGGTCACACACCCCATCAGATATTCCGTCTGGCCGTCCATAAGGTGGGAAACGACGCCGCCCAGGACACCGGTACAGTCGCCGAAGCTTACCAGCCCCATGGAGAGCTGGTTGATGGAAGGCATGCAGTCCACGAGGATATTATAAGCCGCCGGGGCTGTCGTCGCCGACATATTGATGTCCGGGTAGGGGATGGGGGTCGGGACGGGACCTACGGGGGTAAGGCAGACATCGGGGAATCCCATATTCATCCCCGCGCCCTGGGATAGCATAAACATGACTCACTCCTTATTTTTAAATGAACAGCGTTCCAAAATGATGGCCTGATTTTCCTTACACATTACGCCCGAAATCGCGGGCCTAAGGGTTTAGCCGAGATGGACCTGCCCGGCGTTGATAGTGACGATTTCCTCGGCGACGTGCATGGCATTTTTGGAATGCATGGTAAGGTTCTCCTCGACAAGATAGCGTGTCGATCCCGTCTGGATCTCCTCATGATCCTTCACGAACCTAAAGGCGTCGATGAGCTTTTCCGTAAGCTCCTGGAAGATATTCTCCACTTTTCCGGCCACGGTCTTGATACTGGCAAACTGGGCGGAGAGCGTTTTCCCGATAAAGGAGCATTCCCCGAAAGTGGCGCTGCCCGTCCCGGCCGTCAGGGACAGCTTTTCCGACACAACGGACACCTCATCATCGGCGGAGATCGTCAGCCCTCCCCGGCGGACATGGAGACTTGCATCCCCCTCGAGGATGATTTCATTGCCCTGCCCCGCCGCCTGATTCTGCATAAGTACGGAAAGGATGAAACAGACTCCCTCCGCGTCGAATGCGGCAAGGACCGAATCCCCCTGCCTTGGCCGCATGAGACAACTTGCCGCCTTCAGCGCCGGGTAACTCCCCAGCGCGGTCTCCACTCGCAACATTTCGCCTTCTTCCACTACCATACCGTACTCGAGATACGGCTGGGCACTCTCCTTCATTTTCAACGGCATCTGCATAGTTATTCCTCCATTAACGGTTCCCCATTTATTTTCCTTTTTTATTTCTTATCCGCCGGCGGGCTCCAGTCTTCCGCCGCCGCCATTTCTTCATCCGTCCCCTTTACAAGCAGCTTGTTTGCCTTGTCCCATTTGGTATGATCTTCGACAATGCGGTGCAGCTTTGCCGCATACAGGTTGGCGCCCGTAAAATCCGCCGCTGTCAGGTCGGCATGGGAAAAATCTGCGTAGGCGCAAAAGGCGTCTACGAATACCGCCGCCCGGCATTTCGCTTTGGTGAAGATGCCGTTCATGAGTTTTGCCCCCGTAAAATCAGCCCCCCCGGCATCACATTCCCCGAAAAAGGCGTGGGAGAGATCGGCTTCCCGAAACACGGTCTTTTTTAAAACCGCCCCCTTGAACAGGGCGTTTTGAGCCCGGACACCGGCCAGCTTGGCACCCGTCAAATCGGCCTCCATAAACGTGGAGTAGGTCAGCTCGGCGCCGGTAAAATCCGCCCCCGTCAGGTCCGCCTGGGCCGCATTCACCTGCATGAAGCGGGCGCTTTTGAAGTCCTGGCCGGCGAGCTTGCACCCCTGGAAGAGGATCTTGCAGAAGTGGGCGCCCTTGAAGTTGGCATCCGTAAGGTCGGAGCCGTTGAACATGACCTTGAGGAGGTCCGCCCCGGAAAAATCGGCGCCGATAAGTTTTGTGTGCTGGAGGAGGGCCTTTTCAAAGCGGGCATTTTTGAAGTTCGCCCCCGTCAGGTCGGCGTGCTGCATCAGGGTCCAGCTCACGAAGCACCCGGAAAAATCGGCCTGTGCCAGGTTGGCATGGGTGAGTAACGTCTCATGGAGGGTCGCCCCGGCAAAAGAGGCCCCGGACAGGTTCATCTTCATGAGATTGACCTTGGTGAGATCGGTGCCGTGAAACCGCACCCTGGAAAAGTCGCATCGCCGCAAGCCCGTCTTGAGGATCTTGGCGCCGGAGAGATCGCCCCCGGCGAAGGTGCAGTCTTCAAAACGGCCGCCTGTCAGATCAGCCCCGGACAAATCGACGCCGGTGAGATCAAGTCCCGCCAGGGTTTCGTTCGCGGCAATGGCCTGGAGAATTTCGTTGTGTGTCATGTGATCCCCTTTTCCCTGCGCAGTTCTCCCGTGTGCATAAAGAGAAGCGATTTCTTGATATTTGCTTCCTCCATCCGGGTCGCCCCTAATACGGCCTTGTAGAAATCGACGGCGTAGAGGTTTGCCCCCCGCAGATCGGTGTTTACCAGCCTTGATTTCCTCAGGGAGCCGCAATGAAGGTTGATATGACGCATCTCCGCCCCCTCGAGATTTGATTTGGCAAACCGGCAAGTCTGGGCGCAAACGCCATAGAGATCGGCGCCGCGGAGGTCGCACTTCTCGATCAGCGCGCCGTCGAGGCATGATCCGGCAAACTTGCCCCCGGAAAGGTCGGTTTCCCGCAGCGACCCCTGAGTGAAGGTGACATTGCGGAGGTCGGCCCCGGGGAGGCGGGAGTTGTTGCCCATGCGGGTTTTGTGCATATCCGCCCCGTAAAAACTGACCCCGGCGCCGTTTACCTCCATAAACGTGGTGGCGGGGAGGGCGGCCTGAGAGAAGGTTGCCCGGTCCAGGGTCAATCTGCGAAGGAGGCACCTCTCCATACGGGCACCCTTGAATGCCGTATCGGAGGCGTCCCCGTCGGAAAAGATGGATAGATTTGATTTGATGTCGTTAAATTTCGCCTTCTCCAGAGACGTCTTCATGATCACAACCATCATGAGGGTGCTTCCCGACAGGTCTGCCCCGGTCAGATCGGCGTCCTTGATGGTCGTCTGGTTCATCTCGGCACCCCGGAGATCGGTCTTTTTGAGCTTTGCCTTGATGAGCATGCATTTGTCCAGTCTTGCCTTCTGTAGAGAGGCACCCGTAAAGTCCGCCTCGATGGCCATGACTTGAGTTAAATCGGCACCGGACAGGATGGAACCGGCAAAATTGGTCTGCTGGCATTGGGCCTGATTAAGATCAATGCCGGACAGGTCGAGACCGGACAGGTCAACCCCGGCGAGCCTGGCGAAGGCAAGGCTCTCGCCCCGGCCGTGCATGGCGATAACCTCTTCCCTGGTCCTCTTGACCATGCGGTCCGTATCCATGCCGAACTTGGCAAACTTTGCTTTTGCCTCCGGGGGCATCTCCTGGGCCTTTACTTTTGCCGCCGCCGCAGCGGCAGTCTCCTTCGCCGCGGCGAGTTTGGCCAGGCCCGCCGCGAGGCGGGTCTGGGCATCCTGAGTCATTCCCTTGATATCCGCCGCCGCGGCGTTCAACTTTTTCTCCACGTCCGGAGTAAGGGTGCCCTGCCTTTTCAGGGCGGCGGCTACTTGGGCAAGCTGCGCCGTCATTTTATCCCCCGCCGCGGCGGGGGTGGCGGGCGGTGCTTCGGCACCGGGCTGCAATAATTTATCCGGGTCCAGACCGGCTTTGGTCAGGGCTTCCCCGGCCCGGGTGAGGAAATCCGTCTCCAACTGCCCCTTTTGGGCGGCCAGATCCCCCGCCTTCCCCTCCAGGTGGCCGCGGATCTCCCGGTTCGCCCTGGCCACCAGGGCCTTGACGTCGATAGCGGGAATCGGCACGGTCAGGTCCGCGGCGGTGGGATGTTTCCCCGGCTCCGGTAGGGTGGGGGCGATCTTGTGGAGCTTTTGGAATGCCGGCGGCAGGGCCGCCATGATCCAGGCCCGGATATCCACGCCCAGCCGGCGGGCGGCAAAGAGGTTGTCGCCCTTGGGGAGGGCGTAGGGCCGGGAGGCGGGGTAGGCCTGCTTCCATGCCTCCCAGTCCCCCGTGCCGGGGGCAGCATGCGCCGCCATGACGATGAGAAATGCCTCCGCCTTCTTGATCTGCTCATCGCCGTCCCGGGATGGCTTCTCGTCGGGCCGGGCCAGACAGATGACCGAACAGGCGTCGCCAATCTCCTGGTCCAGGAAGAGGCCCTGCAGTTCGTCGGCCACGGCGATGACGGGGGCGCCGTCCGCGGCGGTAAAGAGGAGCGGCGTGACGTCGGAGCCATCGACAAGCTCCGCCCGGGCCGCATTTCCGTCTTGCCGCCAACCGCCATCTTGCCCGTGGTTTCCCGGCAGGATCAGGATCCGGTTCAGAACGGCCCCGTCGAAGCGGGGCAGGATCAGGCCGGCGGGGAGGACCAGATCGGCCCCCGGGTACGGCTTCATTCCCCAGGCCGCCCGGGGGTCCTTTATCTCCCCGGGGTTGATCCCCAGCCAGGCCCGCTTGATGGTATCCTTCTCCATGCCGAGGACCATAAGGGCGCTTTGGGCGTCCCGGTCGGCCTCGAGATTGCGCCGCCACTGCACGATCAGGGGAAAGCCGCGGTCGTGCCAGGGGTTGACCTTTTTCTTCTCCGGCGCCGTCACCTCCTCCCGGGCCGCATCAAGCTGGGCACGATGCTCGGCGGGAACGTACTTCCGCACCTTGTCCGCCCCGGTCTTGAGGGCCGCCGCGGCATCCTTGCGGGCCGCTGCCGCGTCCGCCTGCACCTGGGTCACCTTCGCATCCAGATCGCTCACCTTGTCACGGATATTAAAGGAGGTCGCCAGCAGCTTCCCCCGCATCCGGTCGAACATCGTCAGGTCGATCTTGCCGAGGTGACCGTAATTACCCTGGAGTTCCCGGGTCTGGGCCTCCAGGCGGTCGAGGAGGGCGATGCTGTCCCAGAACACCTGCCGCCGGGCGGCTTTGGTCTCGAAAGGGCTCCGGGGCATGACGGGGGCCTGGCCTGTAGCCTTCTTCAGGGCCTGGTCGAAGTCTCTGGGTATCTTCTTGATCCGCTTCATCATCGCCCCGACCTTCCGCGCCGCCTCTTCCAGGGGGGCCATATCCACATTCACTGTTGTGTCCATGGCCCGCTGCTGTTCCTCCCGGTAATGTTCCAGGGAAAGGGGCGGATCTCCCTTTCGTTCCGTGGCGAGGAAGATCCGCTGGACGTCCTCGTACTCCTCGTCGAATATCTCCGTTGTCCCCCGGTACATGAGAACTCCACGGAGCAGCGTGGGAAAGAGCCACAGGGTATCCATCCGGGTCGTGGCCTCCTGGAATACCTCCGCCGCCTCCTGCGGCCCCTCTTTTTTTGTGACGAAGGCACGGATGCGCAGCTCCGGAACGTGGGACCTGATGAACTGCATGTCGGGGTGCATGTTGAGGATCTCGATCGCCTCGCCGCCCTGGAAGAAACCCGGGAGATACTGATCCGGGGGGGCGCAGTTGAAGAATTCGTAATCCATGTCGTCGGGGAAATAGGGCCACCGCTCCTTGAGCCATCTGTCGTCGTAGGTCCCGGTCTTTTGCTGCCGCAGCGGCCGCATCATATCGACGACGCCGTATCCGGCGGGACCGGGACGCTGGGAAGGCGCATCGATCATCAAGTCCCGGTATTCGACATTCGGCAGGGGTATCCGCGGGACCCCCTCCGGCCCGGGGACCGGGTCCAGGCCCTTCCCGTCGGGATTGGCGGCGAAATCCTTGCCGCCGAAGGCATTTTGCCAGTTCAGGGGCAGTTCGGCAAAGGGGAGGGGATCGGTGATGACCTTGATGCCGGCCCGGCCGTCGCGCCACCAGCGGTCGCCGAAGACCACCAGTTCCTTGCGGAGATCGCCCACCCGCACCGAGACGGTGGAGGCATTCCGGACCGTCCCCCGTGGGGAGAAGCACGACCCCGTAAGGAGGATCTCCCCCCGGAGTTTCGGCATCCCCGTATCGAGGAGAGGGATGGGCTTGAGCTGGTCGGGGATCGTCTTCCACAGCTCCTGCTCCGTCAGGGGGTCGTCGGGGGCCGTGAGATCGAAATAGATAAAGACGGTCAGGGCGAGATAGAGTTTATCCTGCACCCCAAAGGGCTTCACGAAGAGGGAATGTTGGTTTTTCTTGTAGACCTTCATGGCACCTCGATCACAGGATACTCTTCAAGGTTGTCAGTTCGTTGGAATTAAGGTGGATCGCGTTATGTTCCGCGGCATTGAGCAGGATAGAGGCCAGCGTCCGTACCGAACTGGCCGCCGTTGTTATCTCATCGCCGAAGGCTTGAGTGACTTGTGCGCAAGTATCCACACGTTCAGCCATGGCATCGACGCGACTTCCCAGGGCCTGCGTCTTTTCCGCCACGGCCTTTTCCACCACCCCGGCCACTTCGGATTTTTGGGCACTCGCCCTGGTGTTGGTTTCCGTCGCCTCCAGATGGTCGACATGGGCCGCCGTCTTCTGCTCCGTCACTTCCGTCTTGTTGCCGGCGGCTTCCATCTTAGAGCCGATAACTTTGCTGACCCGTTCGGAAAACTCGGCTTCCTCGTCGATCAATTTCCGCTCATTATTCAGAATTTTGGTCTTACCTCTGCGTAATTCCACCACCGGCCCCAGGGAAATCTCCTGCTTGGCACCGACATCGCAAATGAACCGCTCCCCGAGACAGATATCGGCCATAGCAATGAGAAAGGCCTCCACAGCCGCTCCGATTGTGACCTCTACCGATTCGCCGATACAGACTTCGTTTTTCGCCCCCGCTTCAAAAGTGAAGGCCCCGCTGGGGGTGGAAAGCTTAATCCCGGCGATATCCTTGTCATCGCCGTCGTCGCTGTCATCCCCCTTCAGTTCGTCGATTTGATTCTGGAGGTTGGTGACTTGGTCCTGGGTCGCGTACCCTGTTTGACTGACCGTTGTCCCTGCGGATGCACCTCCGGAATCTGTCCCGGGCCGTGCTGTCGAGGCAGGGTTCGAGTCGCCATAAGGGTCGGGATCGTTGGGGGCCCCGATGCGGATGTAACTCCCCTGGTTCGGGGAGTGGAAGAGCATGCGTTCGCTCCCCGCCTTGTCCTCGATGGCGATCCGGTTCCGGCCCGCCGTGTTGAGGACCGACATGGACTGGTTGTTCCCCGTGACGGGGCTCGGGGTCCCGGGATTCGGCACGGCCCCGGCGATGATGGGCCGGTCCGGGTCGCCGTTTAAGAAGGTGATGAGGACCTCCGCCCCCTTGTGGAGGGGGAAATGCATACCGTGGTCGGAGCCGGCATAGGGCTGGGCCATGCGGACCCATTTCGAGGCCTTACCGCCGGTCCGGCCGGACAGATCGAAGGGGAAGATGATCTTGTAGCGGCCCTGGGGATCGAGCTCGGCGTACTGGCCGCTCCCCGCCGCGTCGACCCGGCCCGAGATCGTGCCGGAGATGTGCGGTTTTTCCGCCTTCACCTCGGACCGGAACTGGACCGACCGGGGGATGGCGGTGAAGGAGTTGCGGTAATAGATCTTGTTTTCCTTATTGCCCGCACCCGGCTCCACAGTGATCCCTGCGAGCAGATAGCCGGTCTGGTTGCCCTCATGCTCGATATCGGTGATCAGGTAGCCCTGGTTGACGCCCTGCCGGTAGTGATTGTCGAGAGTAAAGGTAAAACCGGGCAGCATGAAGGGGACCGAACCCTCGCCGTGATAAATCTCCCGGCAGCATTGAAAGGACTTTATCACTTCCGCGGTATGCAGGGCCTCGAGTCCCGAAGGGGGCAGATAGGAGAGGGTGCCGCCCGCGGCAAGGTCCGTGTGGGCTACATGGGTGTCCGTGAAGATCACCTTTTCGCCGTCCGGGGTCTGGTCGAAGTAATAGTAGATCCCCTCCCGCTCCAGCCAGCGGGAGAGGAAGTTCAGGTGGCTTTCGTTGTACTGGCAGACATATTCGATGGGCTCGTAGTCGCCCTGGAGGCGGAATTCGAAATCATTAGCCATGAGGCCGCCGTCGATGAGGACCATCCGGGCAAACTCGGGGACGGATTTGTCGAGGATGATCTGGTTGTGCCTGGTGATGGAGAGCCACCAGAGTCGGGGGACGAGACAGGCCCGGTAAAAGGCATAGTCGCCGACGGCGTGGAGATGATCGAAGTGGGTGACGATGCCGTTGTAAATGGCATCGTCACCCGTCTCACGATGGAAGACGAGCCTAGCCGTGCTTTGCATGATCGCCTCGAAATCTATGTCGGGATTGTCTGCAACCAGCATGACCTCGAATTCGTAGGGTCGGGAAATCCCCTCCGAACCTTTCATGGTGATGACGCCGAAGGTGTCTGCGGGCAGGGCCTGGGAGATGAAAGAAAACTTTTTCGCCGTGAAATAATTCATGGTGGTCCTCCTCATGTAATCCCCTTTTCCGCTCTCAGGGCATCCGTGTGCTTGAAAAGGAGCGATTTCTTCACATTCGCATCATCCATCTGGGTCGCGCCTAACACAGCCTTGTAGAAATCGACGGCGTAGAGGTTTGCCCCCCGCAAATCGGCGTTTACCAGCCTGGATTTCCTCAGGGAGCCGCAAAAAAGGTTGATATGCCGCATCTCCGCCCCCTCGAGATTCGATTTGGAAAACCGGCACGTCTTGGCGCAAACGCCATAGAGATCGGCTCCGTGGAGGTCGCACTTCTCGATAAGGGCCCCGTCGAGGCATGATCCGGTAAACTTGCCCCCGGAAAGATCGGTTTCCCGCAGCGACCCCTGGGTGAAGGTGACATTCCGGAGATCAGCCCTGGGGAGACGGGAGTTGTTGCCCATGCGGGTTTTGTGCAGATCGGCCCCGTAAAAACTGACCCCTTCGCCGTTTACCTCCATGAACGTGGTCGAGGGGAGGGCGGAATGAAAGAAGGTTGCCCGGTCCAGGGTCAGCCTGCGGAGGAGGCACCTCTCCAGCCGGGCCCCTTTGAAGAGAGTATCGGAGGCGTCCCCATCGGAAAAGACGGACAGATTGGCCTTGACACCATTAAATTTCGCCTTCACCAGGGAAGTCTTCATGATCGTGGTCATATAGAGGGTGCTTCCCGACAGGTCGGCCTCGGACAGATCGGCATCCTTGATGGTTGTCATGTTCATCACGGCCGCTTGCAGATCGGCCCCTTTGAGCTTCGCCTTGATAAGCATGCACTTGTCCAATTTTGACATCTGCAGGGAAGCCCCCGTAAAGTCCGCCTCGATGGCCATGACTTGGGTAAGGTCGGCGCCGGCCAGGATGGAACCGGCAAAATTGGTCTTCTGGCATTGGGCCTGGTTAAGATCAATGCCGGAGAGGTCAAGACCGGACAGGTCAACCCCGGCGAGCCTGGCGAAGGCAAGGCTCTCGCCCCGGCCGTGCATGGCGATGACCTCTTCCCTGGTCCTCTTGACCATGCGGTCCGTATCCATGCCGAACTTGGCAAACTTTGCTTTTGCCCCCGGGGGCATCTCCTGGGCCAGTGCTTTTGCCTTCGCCGCGACAGCGGTCTCCTTCGCCGCCGCAAGTTTTGCCATGCCCGCATCGAAACGGGCCTGGCCCTCCTGACTCATCTTATTTATATCAGACGTTATTTTGCTGTATTTCTGTTCAATGTCCGGTGTCAAGACCCCCTGTTTTTCCAGGGCCGCAGAGCTGAGGGCAAGCTTCGCCGTCATGGTATCTCCCGCCGCGGCGATGGCGTTGGGCTTGGGGCTGGGGCTGGCATTCAATACTTCCTCAGGATCAAGACCGGCCTTTTTCAGAGTATCCCCGACCCGAGCGAGGAGCTCCGCCTTCATCTGTGCCTTCATGGCGACAGGGTCGCCCGTCTTCCCATCCAGATAACCGCGAATCTCCTTGCTCGCCTTATCAATAATCGCCTTGACGTCGATGGCGGGAATCGGCACGGTCAGATCCTCGGCGGTGGGATGCTTACCCGGCGCCGGTAGAGTTGGGGCAATCTTGTGCCTCTTTTTGAACGCCTCGGTCATGACCTCCATGATCCAGGCGCGAATGTCCACGCCTAATCTTGCGGCGGCAAAGAGATTGTCCCCCTTGGGAAGGGCGTAGGGCAGGGAGTCGGGGTAGGCCTTCTTCCATGCTTCCCAATCCTTGGCGCCAGGACCTGCTTTTTCCGGCATGACAATAAGCAGGGGAGACGCTTGGTCCGCCTCTACTTTTGTCGTCTTTTTGATCTGGGCGTCGCCATCCTTGGAGGGCTTCTCATCGGGCCCGGCCAGCACAATAACCGTACAGGCATCGCCAATCTCCTGTTCCATCAGAAGGGCCTGCAGCTCATCGGCTACGACAACGACAGGGGCGCCATCCTCGGCAATAAAGAGGAGCGGCGTCTGGTCGGAACCATCGACAAGCTCACATCCAGCCAGATCTCCGTCTTTTTGCCAGCCCTCATCTTTTTGCTGGTTTTGGGGCAAGATCAGAATTCTGTTTAAAACGGCCTCGTTGAAACGGGGCATGACCAGACCGGCCGGAATGACAAGATCGTCTCCGCTCGCCGGGACGCCCTGCGGCGCGGCATCTTTCAGAGCGTTTCCCTTCGGGGTGATGTCTTTTGGCGGATCAGGGGACGGCTTCAGGCCCCAGCCAGCCCGGGAATCCTTTATTTCCCCAGGGTTTATGCCCAGCCAGGCCCGCTTGATCGTATCTTTTTCGATACCGAGGGCATGGAGGGCGCTCTGGGCGTTACGGTCGGCCTCGAGGTTTCGCCGGCATTGCACGATCAGGGGAAAGCCGCGATCATGCCAGGGGTTGACCTTCTTCTTTTGGTCCAGCAACTCCTCCGGGGCAAAGCCGATCTTCTCGAGCTGGGCGGCAGGAATGGTCATCCTTACCTTCGCCGCCCCTTCCTTGAGGGCTGCCGCCGCGCTCTCCTTCGCCTTCGCCGTCACCGCGTCCAGATGGGTCATCTTTTCACCGATCTTGGCCGAGGTCACCCGCAGGGTTCCCCTCATCCGCTCGAACATGGTCAAGTCGATTTTGGCAAGATGGCCAAATTTGCCGTGGAGATCCCGGGACTGGGCCTCCAGACGATCGAGGAGGGCGAGGTTGTCCCCAATGACCTGCTGGCCGGCTGCTGCTGTCTCTCCAGGTTTCCGGGGCATGACCGGGGCTTTCCCGGTGGCTTTTTTAATGGAGAGATCGATGTCTTTCGGTATCTTCTTGACCCGTTTCATCATCTTGCCGATTTTCTTCGCCGCCTCCTGGAGGGGCGCCATATCCACGGTAACGGCTGTGTCCATGGCCTTCTTCTGCTCCTCCAGATAATGTTCCAGAGGAAGGGGCGGGTCTTTTAGCCGCTCCGTGGCAATGAAGATCCGGAGGACGTCTTCGTATTCCTCATCATATATCTCCGTCGTGCCCCGGTACATAACCACCCCCCGCAGGATCGAGGGAAAAAGCCACAACGTATCCACACGGGTGGTGACATTCTGGAAAACCTCCACCGCCGATTTTGGGGCTTCCTTTTTTGTGACAAAACAGCGAATGCGCAGTTCCGGCAGGTGCGACTCGATAAGCTGCATATCGGGGTGCATGTTGAGGATCTCTATCGCCTCGCCGCCCTGGAAGAAAGCTTTGAGATATTGATCTTCCGGGGCGCAGTTGAAATATTCATAATCCATGTCGTCGGGGAAATAGGGCCACCGCTCTTTCAGCCATTTATCATCGTAGGTCCCGACCTTTTTCTGTCGCTGCGGATTCATCATGTCGACGACATCGAATCCGGCGGGATCAGGCCGGTCGGCAGGCGAGCCGATGATACTGCTACGGTATTCGATATTCGGCAGCGGCGTCCGTAGCTCCCCATCTTTGCCAAGCACCGGAGTGACGCCCTTCCCGAGAGGATTGGCAGGAAAATCCTCCCCGCCGAAGGCATTTCTCCAGGTAAGGGGCAGCTCGGAAAAAGGGACAGGGTCGGTAATAACGTTTATGCCGGCGTTGTTTTTCTGCCACCAGCGGTCGCCGAAAACGGCGATTTCCTTGCGGAGGTCGCCAACGCGGAAAGAAGCGGTGGAGGCGTTTCTGACCGTCCCCCGGGGGGAGAAACACGACCCCGTAAGGAGCACCTCGCCGCGCGGTTTCGGCATCCCGGCATCAAGGAGGGGAGTGGGCTTTAACTGGTCGGGGATCGTTTTCCATAACTCCTGTTCCGTAAGGGGATCATCGGGGGCCATGAGATCGAAATAGATAAAAACGGTCAGGGCCAGATAGAGCTTGTCCTGCACGCCGAAGGGCTTCACGAACAGGGAATGTTGATTTTTCTTATAAATTTTCATAACTTCCTTGCGGATGGAGGTTTATCCGATTGCCCAGCTGTCCCATCACCTGACCCGCGAATTAGACAATGCTTACTAAACCTGCTACTTTGGTATCTTCCCCCGTTATTTCTGTCACTACCCCGCTGGTCTGAGTGATTTCACCACTTGTTTTAACTTCGGAACCTTGGAGTACCACGCTTTCACCGGTGGTCTTGGTTTCTGCCGCTTTCACTTCTACCTGCTCGGCAACGGTATCCACCTTGCTTGCAGTTACGTTGGTATCTTCGACTATGGCCTTTTCCCACATGATAACCACCTGCGATCTTGATTCACCGACCTTCAATTCTTCTGCTACAACTTTCTGTTGATTCTCCACAACAACGATTTCTTCAGCGTGAACTTGCGTCTTATCGACTGTAGCCTCGACTTTGGTTTCGACCACCTCGTTGTGCTCAGCAACTAAATCCGTTTTCTCCGTCACGACCTTGGTTTCCGTTCCGTGGACTGATGTTTTCGAAGCCCTAAAATGTTTACTTTCCGGCGCAAACTTCCATTCGGCGGGATACTGAACATCTATATAGCCGCCTAAGTAGGCATAAATATTTAACCCAATAACGGTGTCGATGCTAAGACCGAGAATCGTCGACGTCGCTTCCCCTAGGATAATCTCATTTGACGTACCCGCGGTAATATTCATTTGGCCGGCGGTATTAAAATTAAACCCGTAGTTGTCGTCGGCCAAATTCGAAGACCATTCACTGGGCTGGTCCGGATTCCAGCCCGACGGCGGGTCGTTGGGGGCGCCGATACGGATGAAGCTTTGCTGCTTCGGCGAATTGAGAAGAATACGTTCACTTCCCGCCGCATCCTCCATATGGAATTCGTTGCCCGAGGCGGAAACGACCCGGGATTTGGTCTGATTGTCGCCGCTGACGGGGCTCGGGGTCTCGGGGTTAGTCACCGCGCCGGCAATGATGGGCCGGTCGGGATCGCCGTCGATAAAGGTGATCAGCACCTCCGTTCCTTTGTGGAGAGGGAAATGCATGCCGTGGTCGGTGCCGGCATAAGGCTGAGCCATCCGCACCCAGTTCGAGGCCTTCCCGCCGGTCCGGCCGGAAAGATCGAAGGGAAAGACGATCTTATACCGTCCCTGGGGATCAAGCTCGGCGTATTGACCGCTCCCCGACGCATCGATCATCCCCGAGATCGTGCCGGAAATCTTCGGTTTTTCCGTCTTCGCCTCCGGCCGGAACTGGACCGACCCGGGGATAGCGGTAAAAAAGTTGCGATAATAGATCTTATTATCTTCATCGCCGCTCCGGCCCATGCTGATACCTGACAACAGATAGCCGGTCTGATTGCCTTCATGATCGATATCCGTAATCAGATAACTCTGGTTGACGCCTTTCCGGTAGTGACTTTCGAGGGTGAAGGTAAAGCCGGGCAGCATAAACGGGACAGACCCTTCGCCAAGATATACTTCCCGGCGGCAGAGAATGCTCTCGGCCCTGATCTTGGCAAGGCGCTTTCCCTCTTCCGGTGTTTTGATATGCTCGTTGTAAAAGAAGACCGTGCCCCGCCCCTGGGGGTCCACATTCGCCTCACCGCTCATTTCCAGGGAGGGCTTTCGATAGTTGTAATCCTTCAGAAACACCTTCTCCGGCATCAGGCTCCGGCGGCAATGAAAGGATGCCACCACTTCTGCGGCGCGCAGGGCTTCAAGTCCCGAAGGGGGTGAATAGGTGAGGACCTTGCCTGCGGGAAGTTCGGTGTGGGCTAGGCGTGTGTCCGTAAAGATCACCTTTTCGCCGCTTTCCGTCTGGTCAAAATAATAGTAGATGCCCTCCCGTTCCAGCCAGCGGGAGAGAAAGTTCAGGTGGCTTTCATTGTACTGGCAGACATATTCAATGGGGTCATAGGCGCCCTGGAGGCGAAATTCAAAATCAGCCGTTGTAAGGCCGCCATCGATAAGCACCATCTGGGCAAACTCCGGCAGGGATTTATCGAGGATGATCTGGTTATGTTTGGTAATGGACAGCCACCAGAGGCGGGGGACGAGATAGGCCCGGTAAAAGGCATATTCTCCGATCGCATGAAGATGTTCAAAATGGGTGATGATGCCGTTGTAAATAGCATCCCCCCCTGTTTCCCGATGGAATACGAGTTTGGCGGTGTTTTGCATGATCACATCGAAATCTATTTCGAGATTGTCCGAAACAAGCATGATCTCAAATTCGTAGGGTTTGGATATCCCCTCCGAACCTTTCATGCTTATCACTCCAAAGGTGTCTTCGGGCAGGGTCTTGGAAATAAAAGAAAACTTTTTCGCCGTAAAGTAATTCATTGTCGTCCTCCCTTGGAGAGAGGTCAGGTAATGGTTTGTAACCCTTCCCTGACCAATCAGTGATCATGCGTTTCTTTGTGGAGGGAGTATAGATAGATTCGCTCCTCATGTCAAAATAATTCCGGGGAAATCAATGATGTTCTCTTCACCCATAATTGTGATATGCAGAACCGGAAAAATGCTAGATGAGACAACAGCTCAAGAACATACCCCCGCCGGAAAACGCTGCACATAATCAAGTGGGGGCACTGGTTGCGCGATAGGAAAGACAGTCCGTGGTATGCAACCGGCAGTCTTTACAGGCAGGAGCTACTTGGCGATTGGGATGGCGTATTTGCAAGAGTCAAAGTCGACTTGCTTCAAGCTTTGAAGACCACTTGACAGCACCCTTGAGATCCTCCCGAAGCAGGTCGTCTTTTTACCACACAACGATTGACTGATCTCTATGAAAGGTATAAGTTTCTCCAGAACGAACACTTCAAGCGTTTTGTGACCGACGTGGTAATCAATCTCACTACCGGATAAGGCATTTGCAGAAGGCTATGGCTTTGTACCAAACTAATACAAACAGGTACCTGTTCAGCAGTATGTTAGCTGTGTAGCAGCATCAGGCGAGGCTGGTGGCGCCGGACGATCCGGTTCATTCTCCGTACGGTCAATATCTCATTGACACATCAGGCGGTCCATCGTAATGTTTTAAAATCCATCCCCACCCCTACCCTCCCCTTGAAGGGGAGGGAGAAAGGTGCATTATCCGGTGAAACATTCATGGCGGGTAGCCGTCGTAAGGAATGACAAAATCTTCCCTTGCATCCCCCTTTGGCAAAGGGGGATGCAAGGGAAGATTTTGAAGTGTATTATCCGTTGGAAAGGTGACCGATGCTAAAGCGGATTTTGATTCCGATCCTGTGTTTCGCGCTCTTGCAGTCGGGTGTTTGGCTCATGGATGGGGGATGGACACCTGCGGCGGCTGCCGGGAAAAAGATCGTTGTCGGCATTGCCCATGATCCGCCTTATACATTCAAAAATGAGCGGGGAGAGTGGGCCGGAATAACCGTGGATCTCTGGCGCCAGATCGCCCGGGACTTGAAACTGGATTATTCGCTGCAAGAGATGACTCAGGAGGAAGTCCTGAATTCTCTTCAGAAGGGTTCCATAGATTTATCGGCCGACGCTATTATCATCACCGCAGGACGGGAAAAGCTTTTTGAGTTTACGGTGCCCATTGCGAGCACCCGCGTAGCCGTGGCGACCCTCCACGATACGGAAGACCACCCCTGGCTGGCAGCCCTGAAGATATTCTTTTCCTGGGGCACTTTGAAGATCCTCATCATCCTGATGATAATATTGCTTTTACTAGGATTTATCTTTTGGAGAATCGAGCGGAAGAGCAATCCCGAGCACTTTGGCGAGGGGCTGATCCGGGGTGTCGGTTCCGGTATTTACTGGGTGGGGTCGACTATGACGTCCGGCGTCTGTTTCGGCGTCAGCTTGAAATCCATCAGCGGCAGGGTGCTGGGGCTCCTTTGGATGCTGATCTGCGCCTTGGCTTTGAGCGCCTTTATTGCATCCCTGAGTTCTTCCCTTACGACCCATCACCTCAGTGAAACGAAATTCAGCATCGACAAATTGAGGAAAATGCATCTGGGAACGGAAGCAGGGTCGGTGCCCCATTCCATTGTCGAGAAAATCAGCCACCAGACGACGTTTATCAAGGGCGGTGAAGAGGAGGTATTAAAAGCGCTTTTCGATAAAAAAATTGACGGTTTCCTTTACGACGAAGCGACACTGCATTATTACGCAGAAGGGAAATACCGGGGAATCATCAGCGTCCACCCGACCAGCTTGAAAGAGATCGTGATTGCCTTCGGCATGCCCCAAAACAGCCCGCTACGGAAACCGATTAACATATCGCTCCTGAAGATTCTCGATGAACCGGTATGGGAATCCATCCTGAACCGTTATGGTCTGAACGGTAATTTCGAGGCAAGACACATTGTCATGGGCCGGGAAAAAAAGCATAGAACTGTAGCAGATAACGAATAAAAGGATATAAACCATGAAGACAACCCATCCACCCTACACTATTCTTGCATTAGGACCCTTTTGCCCCTTACCGGAGACGGGGTTTCCCGTGTACATTATCCCGGTGGAAACCCCAACCCTGAAGGAGGCCTTCGATCAATTGTCGCCCCGGCTCTGGATTCCGGCGCCCGCGGACATCTGCCCGCCCGGGGGCCTGACCCTGCAACCAGCGGGGCTAAGAGATCTCACCCCCGATGGCCTGCTCAGGACGACACCCTATCTCAAGGATCTCTGCGACGCCGGAGAATTCATCGCCAAGGGCCACAACGGCGGCGCCGACCCGGCTGAAATCGCCACGCAGGTGCGGTCCACCTGGCCCCATCTACCCCTCGACCTTTCCCTCCCCCCCCTAACGGCGCCACAACCAGCCCGCCAAGAAAGCGCAATCGATGATATTCTCGCCATGGTAGCCATGCCCGGCGGCGAAACCCAGGGGAAACTAAGGAGCGCCGGCGGCCCCGCAGACTGGAAAAGAAAGGTTGACGACCTCTTATCGGCAAATATTGCCTGCATTTTCAACAATGAAGGATTTCGGACCCTTGAGGCGGCCTGGCGGGGAGCGGAATGCCTCTGTCGCCGGGGCGGCAGCGGTGGGGAAGAAGGGGGCAAGGTCACATTGAAAATAGTCCCGGTCTCAGCGGCGACTCTGCCTGCGGTCCTGGAATCCCTGACCGTCGAACTTGCTGCGGATACTCCCGACCTCATCCTCATCGACCTGCCCCTGGACAACACCCCCGGCGGCATCGAAACGCTGGAAAGAGTTGCCGCCTTTGCGGCAACACTCCTCACCCCGACGGCGGCCTGGATCACCCCCGCCTTTTTCCATCTGGACAACTGGCGGGAGCTGCACCGCCTGCCCTATCTCAAGAACCATCTGGACGACGCCGTCTTTGCCAAATGGCGCAAGCTCCGGGAACAACCGTCGGGACAATGGCTGGCCCTGACCTGCAACCGCTTTCTTACCCGCGCCCCTTACGGAGAAAACAACCGTCCCCGCTTAGTCGCCCTCACGGAAACGGAACCCCTTTGGATCAGCCCGGTATGGGCACTGGGAACCCTGGCCGCCCAGAGCGTCGGCCGGTTCGGATGGCCCTCGCGCCTGACCGACTACATGGGCGTGCGTCTGAAGGATCTAGCCGTATCCGTCCGAGAGGATGAAACGGCTGCGGCCACGGAGACGATTTTCCCGGACGACCGGATCCGTCAGTTTGTCGAAATCGGCATCACACCCCTGACCGGAGCTCCGGGGCAGGATACGGCCTTCATGCCCAAAGCCGCCGTCGCCTCCGGGGCATCCCTCCTCTCCCAGATGTTCTTTTCCCGGATCATCGGTTTTCTGATCCGGCTGCGGGAGGACTTTGAAGAAAGCAGCAAGGAAGCAGAACCCGCCCGTTTCGTCGCCGAGGCCCTGGCGGCCTTTTTCAAAGCAACGGGACAGGAACCGCCGGACGATCTATGGGTAAGCGCCGGCCCTCGTGAGGAAGAGGCAACCCTGACCTTGGAAATCGCCTTCACTCCTCCCCGGGCGGTGTCCCCGGATTCCCGGAAGTTGGCATTCAGCTTTTCCTGGTAAGGGTGACGGCTACGTAAAAAGTCCGGATGCTGCGTTGTGCTACACCCTTCGTCACTGCGGCGTACGGCAAGTACGCCTCATGACTCATGACTTGCACGCCTTGCCTGCGGATCTTTTTACGTAGCCGTCTACCATTGACAAATTTTCGACTTTTTGCGAGTTCATCAAGGGTAATGTGAAAATATACATAAGGAGGTCTCGACATGAAAAAGATATGGATCAGCGCCTTGGACAAGGACCAGGAGAAGGTACAAAAGATGATGGGTATAGTCAAGACTTACGGACTCGCCGTGGACGGGCATTTCTGGCTCGACGACCTGACGAAGATGGCCTGGGAAGGCGCCCTGGAATCCCTGGCCGCCAAGGATACGGCCCTCTGGATTATTATCGGCCCGGAGGCCTCATGGCAGACTTCTTCCGTCCGGCAAGGTCTATCTCTCCTCGCCCTGGCCGTTCAACATCAGAAAGGCCTGGGTTTCCCGATCCTCCTTATCCCTACGGAGGGAACGCTAAATCCGGATACCCTCCCCACCCTCTTCCGGGGGGCAGAGACCATTCCCTTCGCCGCGACAACGCTGGGACCAAAGATCGTAGCCCTGGCCAACCGGCCCGTTGCCTCCCTGGACCCGGGATACCGCCTCAATCTCCACGCCCTCCACGGCATCGGCCTGTGGTTCGAGGTGGGGCCGCCCCGGGATATCCCCTGGGACGGCGCCATGTTCGGCGTCCACGGGGCGGACATCGACTTCCACGGCATTGGACCGGCGGACGGAATTCCGGCCCGGACCGTCCTAGAGTATGCTATGAAGGGCATGAAGGTGACCCTCGGGGAAGAGGAGTTTAACACCTGGGCCGCCCAGAATCGCCTCGACGGCGCCATGTCCTATTACGTCCGCGTCCAGGGTGTCCCGGACAAACTGCTCTTTGGGCCTTATGCCGCTGCGGAAGATGCGGAGGTCCACGTGGTGTCCCTGTCCTAACAAAGATGTCTAAAAATAAATAATTGCATGATCTCTCCTTAGCAATTATTTAACTGGCTTGAGAGGTGATAATATTGATCCAATTCCAATTCTAAACCAAAGATGAAATCAAGGCGGCGAGGTGGAGGCGACGCAGGCGTATTGTTTATACGTCGAGGAGCCGATCGCCGACGCCAACGAAGATAGCGCTTTGATTTAGAATTGGCATAAGGAGGTTATATGGAACAGGACAGATGGGACAATCTGACGGACAGCGCTGCCAAGACCGGAGAGGAAGGCAATACCGAGGGGGACGGCAATTATTTCACCTTCAGCCTCATTTACAACGACAAGGATAAGAACCGGCCGGAATTCGAAGTGATTTCCTTTACGGGGAACGAGAATCTTTCGTTCGTCTATGACTTCTACCTCACCCTTCGTTCCACGACGGACAATATACCGGCCTTGCTCGGAGATGTGATGCTGCGGCCGGCCGCCTTATGCATCGTCGTCCAGAAGCACTTCGCATACTATCACGGCATCGTCACGGAATTTCGCCAGATCAAGCGGGTGGGCGATTACACCCAGTATGAACTCCGGCTCCGGGCAAAAATGTTTCTACCTTACCTTAACACGCGCTCGGACATTTACGTCGGTAAGAAGTTCAGTGAAATCATCGACGCCGTCTCTAAGGATAACGGCTTCACTTCTCTCGACTATGAGCTGAAGTTGACGGGGAACCACTATGATCCCTTGCCGGGGGGATACAATCGCTGGTCCTATGTGTGTCAGTATGAAGAGAGCGACCTCAATTTTCTTCAACGCCTGATGGAACGGGAGGGGGTCTACTATTATTTCGAGCAGGATCAGACCTGGCACGAAAGCTTGTGGGATGTGAAACCGGAGAAGATGATCGTCACCGACTCGAAAGTATCCCATTCCCAGGCCAAGAAGACATTGAAGTATAAGCAGGCGGGAACGCCCGGCCCCGGGCCGGCCCCGGAGACGATATTCACTCTGATCATGCATCAGGCGGCCTTCCCAAAAACAGTGACCCTGAGGAATTACAATTACAACGCGGCGGGAATGGGAACCATTTCGGCAACGGCGGATGTAGGGCCCAAAACCGAAGGCGCGGGAAGGGTGCAGACCATCTATGGCGAGAACTTCAGCACTACCGAGGAAGGCCAGGTCCTGGCCGCGATCAGGGCCGAGGAGATATTCTGCCAGACCAGGGTTTATTACGGAATAGCTTCGGGACCGGGCCTGACCCCCGGAACATTGATCACCATTGATGATTCCGGTCAGACCTTTTCCGGCGATTACCTGATCATCCATGCCGACCATGCGGGCAAGCAGCCCCTGACGGGAATCGAGGAGGAATTCGAGTACAACAACACCTTTACGATGATCCCGGCAGCGGTGCAGTACCGCCCCCAGCGCCTGACCCCCAAACCGAAGATCCACGCGACCATGAATGCGGTTATCGACAGCGGTCTGACGACGGCGGAGACACCGGACATCGACAAAAACTTAGGTCGCTACAAGGTGCGGCTTCCCTTCGCACCGGAGCCAGAGGGCGACGATTTCGGCAAGAAATGGGGGAAAAGCACGGACAAATATCATGTCCGGATGGCGAGCCCTTATGCCGGAACGGACAACAAGACTCACGGCATGAACTTCCCCCTCCATAAAGGGGCGGAGGTCGTCCTCTCCTTCCGGGACGGCGATCCGGATCTTCCCGTCATCAACGGCGCCGTCTTCAACTCCCAAAACTTCAACGTCGTTACGGACAGCAATCCGAAACAGCATGTCATCAAGACCCCCGGAGGCAATCAATTCGTCATGGACGATACCCCGGGGCACGAATTCATGTATCTCTACAGCCCCTTCGGAAAGAATGGCAACTGGATCTATCTGGGGCAGGGGGGAGAAGGGACCAAGGAAGGGGCCTTCAAAGGGGAAAAAGGGGACAAGGGCGATACCGGGGGCAAGGGGGACAAGGGCGATAAAGGGGAGTCCGGGGCGGAGGCACAAAGCGTGATGCACGTCAAATCCTCGGGGAACAAACATGAACTGGTTCTGGGACAGGAAGACTCCTTCGTCATCGGCTCGGAGAACTACGTGACCATCGGCTCCAGGCTGGACGCCATACTGGGCACTAGCTCGGAATTCGCTTTGGCGATCAAAACCGTTTTTGAATTTGCCGGTAATATTGAATGCAAATCAGGCCATCATGTTGAGTTCGGGAAAACCAAGGATACCATCAAGGACGAAGACGGACTCCTGGGTACGGAAAAAGTGGTTATCTCCGCCGGTCTCCCCATTGCCGAGAAGGCCGTACTGTCCACCTTGGCCAAAACCCTGGTCTTTGGCGGCGCTGCAGTGGGGGCGCTCCTCGCGGCCGCGGGTGGTGACCTCGGCGCGCTCGCTTTTCCCGATGAGGCCAGCGGTGTTGACGCCATGAAACAGATGGGGGTCGGCATGGCCCCCGTCGTGGTTGGAACGGCTATGCAGGTGCTCGCCCTGGAGTATCTGGTAAAGAAACTTAACACGGAACTCACCCACGCCATCTCAAAAATTGAACTGGAAGAATCGGGAATCAAAATCCACACCGGTCCCGTTAAGTCCGATGGCGCTTCCCTCAATGATGGTATCCAATTACTGGTCGGTCCCACGGTTTTGGCACCGACAACTTCCATCAAAATGACTCCCGGGGACGCAGGAAGCATCATCATGGAAAAGGCTCCCGACGGTGGTAAAATTACCATCAACAACGCGGGAACGGTGATAGACAAACATACCGGCCCAACAGTCGACACCAGCATAAACCTTGCCACGAACAACATCATCATGAAAAAAGACGGGGGCGGAAAAGTTACGGTGGATGGCAACGGCGTTACCATGGAGAGAGAAGGAAATGGCAAAATCGTCGTGGAAAACAATAAAGTCACCACTGGGCTGGCTAATAGCTTTTATTTAGAGATCTCGAATACGGGAGTCATGATGGGTCTCAATAAATCGACCGGCCAAAATCAATTCCAACTTACATCTGCGTCGGTAACAGTAAATACCGAAGGCGTAATAAAATTAGGATAACCAGCAACAACACCATAAACATATGAAAACCATCAAACCCCAAAATATGGGAACAATCTTTAAGAGCCTCTCTATCGGTGGCGAGATCCGTCTCAGCATAGCCGCCTGCGCCTGTTTTACTTTTGACATCCAGGCCCCTAACCGTCTCCTCGACGAACAGGACATGTGGCCCGTCATCGAGGCAGCCATGGCAAATGACGAACTATTCGACTTCGGTGTCCCCAAGGTACGGGGAGAATTCCTCGTCTACGGGAGCGCCTTCGCCCCACAGCCGGTCCGGGGCATAGAGGTAAAGGTCAGCGTCGGCAGCCTGACGAAGACCCTGGCCGTTTTCGGCAACCACCACTGGGGCCTCGTGGGCGCCGAGAAGCCCGAACCATTCACCCGCCTGGCCGTTTATTATGCCAACGCCTTCGGCGGCCCCGATTTCCCGGAGAACCCCCTGGGAAAAGGGATTATCCCCGACGCTACGGGGGAAAGGCCCCTCCCCAATGTCCAGGACCCCCGGCATCTCGTCGGATCTCCCCAGGACCGGCCGCCGCCCGCCGGCTTCTCCGCCTACCCCATGACCTGGCCCCAACGGCTCCGTCATATGGGCAAGGTTGATGACAAGTGGCTTCTGGAAGACTGGCCCCATTTCCCCAAGGACACGAACTGGGAGCTGTTCAACGCCGCCCCGGATGATCAGCGCCTCCCGGGATTCTTCACCGGCGATGAAAAGATCGAAATCGTCAACATGCATCCTCAAAAATCGGTGATCAAGTCGTCCCTGCCCGCCTTGCGGGCCCGTATCTTTGTGCATCAAAAAGAGGGGGACAAGGAGATATTCAGGGAGGTCCCCTGCCGGGCGGAGACCCTCTGGCTCTTCCCGGACCGGGAAATCGGCGTCCTTCTTTACCGGGGAACCGTCGCCGTAGCGGACGAGGAATATGAGGATGTCCTGCATCTCTGCGGCCACTGGGAATCCTTGCCAGAACCGCCGCGAGCCATCGAGGAATACGGCCGGATGTTTCAGGAGGAGCTGTCGCCTGCAACCGCACCGGCAGCCGCCCTCGAAGCGCCGCCGCCGGAACCGGCCCCGGTGGCAGCGCCCGCAAAAGCGCCGGACATCCACCCCGAATTGGCGACCCTCCTCAAGGAAACCCGGGATTTCGAGGCCAAGACCGCCGCCATGCTGAGGAAGGCCGGTCTCGATCCGGACGCCGTTATGAAACAGTTTTTCCCCGTGGAGGAACGGGCTGCGGCCGGGTCCCTGGAAGAGTTGGGCATAGCCGTAGCGGCCATGGAGAAACAAACCGCCGGATTCATGAAGAAATTCAATATCAGCACCGCCAACATCGAAAAGATCATGGCGCCGAAGCCGGAGGCGCCCTTGCCATCCGCCGACGAGATCATTGCCGGGCTGCGGAAGGCGGGAATCCATAAACCGGAGATCGAGGCGCAGTTCAAGGAGACGGAAAAACTCGTTCAGGAATCCCTGGCCGCCCTCGACAATCTTGAGAAAAAAAAAGCTGCGGAGGCTGCCCCGGTCCCGCCGGCTGAAGCCGCCGCCGAAGCGCCTCCCCCTCCCCCCCCCGCGGGCCTTACCCTCACGGTGGAAGAGGTCATGGCTAAATACGGGAGGAAGGAATCCCTCAGCGGTATGGACCTTGCCGGTCTTGATTTTTCCGGACGGAAGCTGGCCGGGGCGGACTTCACCGGGGCCGTCCTGACCGGAACGATCTTCATGAACGGTAAACTGTCCAAGGCGATTTTTAAAGACACTATTCTCAAGAACGCCGATTTTAGCGCCGCCGAACTCAGCCAGGCCAACCTGGAACATGCCGACGCCTCGGGAGGACGATTTGCGAAAGCCATCCTGGCCGGGGCGAAGCTGGCGGGGGGTGATTTCACCGGCGGCGATTTCACCGATGCGGACCTCTCCGGGGCCGACGCCGCCGGAGCGGACTTCGAGGAGGCCGTGCTGGAGGGGATCAAAGCGCAGAAAATATCCGCCCCCCAGGCCCTGTTCGCCCGGGCGAACCTCACCGACGCCGACTTGACGGATGCGGTGCTCACGGAAGGGGATTTCTCTGGAGCCAACCTCACCCATTGCGCCTTTAACAGGTCGAAAGCAACCGGTCTCCGCCTGAACGGCGCCACAGGAGATCATACGAAGTTCGGTCAGTCCCTCCTCACCGGTTCCCGGGCCGACGCCGACACCGTCCTGACGGACGCCCGCTTCTTTCTTGTCGACATGACCGACTCCTGCTGGGAGGGGGCGCGACTCCTCCGGGCGCAGTTGGTGGAGGCGACCTTGGACCGCGCCGATTTCAGCAAATGCAGCCTGACGGGGGCGATCATGGTCCTCGCCACGGCCAAGGAGGCGAAATTCATGAAGGCCGATTTGACCAACGCCAATCTCACCGGCATCAACCTCTTCAAGGCTTCCCTGCGGAAGGCTACCCTCACACGGACGGATCTGAAACTCTCCAATCTCTACGGCGTAGACTTTTACAAGGCCAAAATGCTGCGGACAAATCTCGACGGGGCAAATATCAATAGAACCTTGTTGAAGCTCAGGCAGGAATAATGAACACGGATGAGATAATTGCCAAAATCAATCAGGACGGAAGGCTGACCGGCGGAAATTACGCTAGTGTAGATCTTTCCCGTCAGGACCTTTCGGGAGTGATCCTGGAAGGCGTACAACTATCCGAGGCGAATCTTGCGGGGGCAAAGCTCGGCGACAGCACCCTGATCAGGGTCAATCTCGCCGGAGCCCGTCTTGCCGGCGCGGATCTTACGGGCAGCCGCCTCGATCACGTCGATCTCGCCGGAGCCCAAATGGGAAAAGCCATCCTCACCGAGGCAGTGATGCAGGATGTCTCTCTTGTCGGGACTGATCTCGCCGGGGCGGACCTCGGCAACGTCTTTGCCGACCAATGTGATTTCCGCCGCGCCAAATGCACCGGAACCGTCTTCCGGAGCGCATCCCTGCGGGGATGCAAGCTTAGCGCCCTGGATGTTACGGAAGCCAACCTTACCCGCATCCTGGCCGGCGGCTGCGATTTCTGCGGGGTCATCTTCAACAAGACGGATCTTACCAAGGCGTTTCTCGTAGGAAGTAAATTTGAGAAGCAGCGCTTCCCCGGCTGCACCCTGCTCCTGACCAAATTTGATCAAGGGAACCTCCAGGGGGCCGATTTCTCCGGTTTGGATCTCACCCAGACGAGTTTCGCCGGGGCGGACCTGAAGGAAGCCCGGTTTATCAAAAGTAGGGGCAAGTATATTAATTTCAGTGAAATCGTCGCCCCGGGAGCCGATTTCTCGGCGGCGGATTTCATTATGGTTAATTTCAGTAAGGCCCGTATTGACGGGGCAAATTTCCGCGGCGCCCGCGTCGAGGAATCCCTTTTCAGCAACGCCCATCTGGAAAAATGTGTTTTTTGTCAGGCAGACTTGCCTTACACGGATTTTTCCCGGGCCGTAGTTACCGGCGCCGACTTCTCGGACACCCGCCTGAACCGCGCCAATTTCCACGGCGTCCGGAGGAATGAAGCCCGCTGGGACGGGGCGGATACGGGGACGATATATAAGACCGACCCCGACCTATGGGCGGCAGAGAGCTGGAACGCCCCTGATCGCAGAAGACAAAGGAGGACTATCCATGAATAACATCATTCCGCTCAAGCGCCTAGAGCAGCCCCGGGAAGCGGCGTTCCTCTTTGCCCTGGTCGAGGGGAAAGACGGAGAGACCAACGGCTACCGCGTACGCCTCGACAGCGGCGAGCTTCTTGCGGCCCCGCGGGCAGGCGGCTGCCTCCTGGCCCCGGAGACAGGAGATGAGGTCCTCATCGCCGACAACGGCGACCGGGCCTTCATCCTCACCGTCCTGGCCAGGGAAGGGGACAGGGGAACGATCACCCTCCCGGAAATCAGCGCTGTTGAAGGAGGAGACATAACCTTCACGGCCCGCCGGGCCGTGGCCATGGAGGCCCCCCGGATCACCCTTGCCGGCATCCTGGGAGAGGTAAAATTTAAAGGAATTTCCCTCCTTTCCCAATGGTGCGACGTCCGGATCAGCAAGATCACCACGGTGGCGGAGAGATGGGACCGCATCGTCGGCCGCCTCTCCGAACGGATCCGGGACAGCTACCGCCGGATCGAAAACACTGAGCAGACCATGGCGGGCCGGATCAGGACGATCGTGAAGGGCCGCTTTTCTCTATCATCAAAAAACGCCGCCGTAACAGCGGAAGAAGAAGTCAAGGTGGACGGGAAGAAAATCCATCTCGGTTAAAGGAGGAAGAACGATGTTTGCCGCCACGATTGAAAAGGGACAGGTCATGGCCATGCCGGACGTCTGCAAAACCCCCGCCCCGCCGGGGCCGCCCGTCCCCATACCCTACCCCAACACCGGCATGACCCAGATGGGCAATCCGACGGCCAAGAAAGTCATGATCAACGGCGCCCCCGCCCTGACCAAGGCCTCGAAGATCCAGCCGACCAACGGCGATCAGGCCGGGGTAGCTCAGGGAGTCGTTTCGGGTAAGATCATGGGACCGGCGGAATTCATCATGGGCAGCACGAAGGTGAAGATCGAAGGGAATCCGGCGGTCTTCATGGGAAACCCCACGAAGCAAAACGACGGCAACGCTGTAGGCTCCCATCTCCAGCCGAGCCAGAACAAGGTCATGATCATGGGCTGATCACAATTCCAAATCAAGGCGCTATCTTCGTTGGCCGCCTTGATTTGGAATTGGTATAATTTTTGGATTCCCCGGCAGTGCGGAAAATCCGGTGGTTATCGGGGGGCCTTGTGGTAACCAGCCTTGATCGCCGCGGTTTCGGAATCAAACTCGACGCGGTGATAGGCCTCGACGTGGTGGTAATATTTCATCCCCGGCAAATGATACCTTTTGCTGTCCCGGTTCCCAATAACCTTCTCTTTCTTGACGGCTGGGACCGGAGATTTGACTGCCGCCCGCGGGACTTCGGCCTTGATAACATCCTTTTTGACACCCCAGTCCCGGAGGGGATGGAAATAAAAAATAATCCCGGACAAAAATACAAAGAAGAAAACGAACGAGGCGACACTCACAAGGACAAAACGGTACTTGCGAAAAAAACCGGCTTCCTTCACTGAGGAAATAATCGTTGGCGGCAGCGTATACGATGGGGCGGCAACGGGAGGGGCCAGAGGATCTATAATAAGTTCCGGAATAACTTCTGGTGGAGAAATTTCCATGATTTCCGGCAAGTGCCTGGAAGGCTGCAATTCGAAGCGTTTCATCGCCTCTTGCTCATCTATGAGGAGATAACGGCAATAGCGCTTGAGATAATCGGGAACGGCCTTTTTATCCGGGAAGGCATTCTGATCATCGGCTTCCAGGGCCAAAAGGAGAGGCAGGCTGATCTTCGTGGCCTTCGAAATGGCTGTCAGCTTGATTTCCCGGGCTTCCCGCTCTCTACGCAGATAGGCTCCCAGGGTCTCTCTTTCTTTCTTATCCATAGCCGTCATCCCCGATTCTTTCTCATAACACACACCCTGGTCCTTGACAACACGAATGTCCCTTTTTTCCTTGACACCTGCTCATGCGTTCATTATCCTCACTCCGTGGGGAATGATAAAATCGAGGGATGATAAAATCTATGGTAAAGCGTTTGCTTCTATTATCCGTATTTATGATCTGTTTCCCGGTTGGCTGCGGACCGGGAAAGATTGTCGTCAAGACCGACGATAAACAATTGTCCCGGGATTACAATATCCATAATGAAATCCTTCCCGCCGCCCCCGGCGTCTTTCCCGATAGTCAGCCCTGGCAAACCGTAAACGCCAATTTGAGAAGAAAAGTATATTTTAACGACCGGCAGACCATGGTCCTCAATGAGGCGACCAAAACAAGTACGGGCAAGGACGTGGGCACCCAGTACCATTATCACGAGCTTTCCGGATATGTGCTCAGCGGCAATCTGCTCATCAGGATCGACAAGAGCGTCCAGAATGTCGGGCCGGGAGGGGTCTTTATCATCCCCTCAAATGTCCATTACGCCGTTCTTCCCCTCGATGGAAAAGTATCCTACCTGGAGATATTCACCCCCACCCGGGATGACCTCCGCAGCCCTCCCGTTCTCTCGCGTTTCGACGAAAACGACGTAAAGAGCCTTATCCACAAGTGGTACGCCTATCTGGACAAGCTTGCCGATGTTAACAATTACCTGCCCTTGCTGGCAAACAAGGGACTGGTCATGCGCCTGCCCGGAACGGTCATCCGCTCTCAGGATGATTTCAAAAACTGGTATGCGGGGATGCTCAAGCAGACCAAAACCAATATGAGCAAGGCTAAAGACATAACCGTCACCACAGACAAATCTGGCAATTTTATTGCGGAATTCACCGTGGCCTGGGAAGCCGTTACCTCCCTCGATGAAAAGAGGACTTACAACTCCCGGCAGAAATGGACCCTCGTCGATTTGGGCGGGTCGACTCCCGTCATTCTGGAGACTGATTACAAGGAAGTCAGCAACATCATACCATGACAACGACGCCGATCTCCCGGGAATAAGCCTCTGTCCGTTAACACCCATGCCCGCTACGGGCACAACGAAACATGAAAATCCCCTCTTACGCCCCTTTGCCAAAGGGGGGATTTTCATATAAACAAAGGAGGAGAAACGATGTCAGAAAAAGTAAAACGGTCCGTTATTTTATCTTTAGTTGGGATCTTCACAATTTTCGCCTATACCACTCTCTGTCCGACCGCGGTCAACGCCCATGCCCCGCAAAAGGTCCTGCTCGCCTACGATGGAGTGGCCAAGACACTGAGCGTGACGGTTACCCATACCCGCTTCTCGGAGGGCCACTACATAGACAAGGTTCAAATCATGAAAAACGGGAAGGTCGTCACCATCCAGGAATACAAAGGCCAGCCATCGGAAACCTTTACCTATACCTACAAGGTTGATGCGGTCAACGGCGACACCTTTGAAGTCAAGGCCTCATGCAGCAAGTTCGGGTCAACATCGGCAACAATGACCGTTGGGAAGGATGCAACCAAAACACCCAAATAAGCGAGCAAATCGCTGACAAAAAGAGGAAACGGGAATGACTCTTTTCTATAGCCATGTCCTTTTCATGACCGCAGGAGCGCTGGCAATAACCGCAGGGATCGGCATCGCCAAGTTTCTGCGGCTGAAGCGCTGGTGGCTGAAGATTCATCGCGCCGCGGGAATCACCGGCGCGGTATGCCTCAGCGCCGGATTTGCGGCCGCCGTTGTCATGGTTTCTCAATCCGGGGACGGACAATTCAAGGTTCCCCACGCCTGGCTAGGCCTGGCAACGGTTCTTTGCGCGATTGCCGCGCCCACCCTGGGGCACCTGCAATTTAAAATTCGTTCAAAAATACAGCAACTGCGCCTCTGGCACCGGCGCACGGGATATACCGTTCTGCTGCTGGCCCTGCTATCCGCCCTGTCGGGACTCATAGCCGCCGGGATCGTTTAAACCCTTGAAAGGAGTCTTATGACGACACTACTCTTGACGGCGGCAGATGTCCTTGCCAAGTACCGCAATGGTGAAAAATTGACCGATCTGGACCTGACCGGTCTCGATTTTGCCGGCCAGGACCTGGCGGGCGCCGATTTTACCGGTTCAACCCTCACCCGGGCCGCCTTCCGGAAGGCCAAGCTGGTCAAGGCATCCCTGCAAAATGCCGTCTTGACGGAGACCGATTTTACCGGGGCCGACCTGACTGACACAATGCTGGGCGGCGCCCAGGCAATGTCCGCCCGGTTTATCCGCACCAACCTTAGCCAAGCCGATCTGTCACAGGGAAATTTCACGGAGGCCGACTTTACGGAGGCCAACCTGACCGGCGCCGCCCTGGCCGGCGCCGTTTTCGCCAGGGCCCGTTTCGTCGATGCCAAGGCCGTGAAGGTGGGCGCCCCGCAGACCGTCTTTACCGGGGCCGACCTCACCGACGCCGACTTCACCGAGTCCGACCTGACGGATGCGGACCTGAGTGCCACGGCCCTTTCCTATACGACTTTTTTGAAGGCGAAGGGTGACGGGGCCAGTTTCTGCGGGGCCCGGGGCGAAAAGACCACCTTCGGCCAGGCCTCCCTGAAGGGATCCCGGGCGGATCGGGAGACGATGATCATCGACGGGAGGTTCAACATGGTGGACCTTACGGGGGCAAAGTGGAAAGGGGCCAGGCTGCCCCGGGCGCAAATGGTGGCGGCTGTCCTGGACGGGGCGGATCTTACCGGCGCCGACCTTACCGGAGGCGTCATCCTCTCAACCAGCGCCAAGGAGGCCAGCTTCCAGGAGGCCAACTTAAGCGAGGCCAACCTCTCCCAGATCGAACTCGCCGGGGGATCGCTACGCAGGGCCGACCTTACCCGCACGGATCTGAAAATGTCCAACCTGGCGGGGGTAGATTTTTATGAGGCCAAAGTGGTAAAGACGAACCTCACGGGAGCGGACCTCGCGGGCACGATCCTGGCGCCTCAGTCGGAAGGTTAAAGACAGCAGGGGCGCCACCCCTTCCCGGTAAAGACTGTTCCCGATCCCACTGCCGGCACGACACGCCGGTAACAGCGTGATCATGAAAGGAGAGCGGATTCATGGCGACGGAGACAAACTCATACGGATTCACCATTCCCGATCTGGATCAGGGCAAAACGGAACCGACGTTCCAGGTGGAGAGCTTCCAGGGCGCAGAGGCCCTTTCGACCCCCTACCTCTTCACCGTAAGCCTGGTGTCCGCCACGGAAAACCTCAGCGGCGTCCTCTACAAACGGGCGACCTTGACCATCAGACTGGGAGGCCAGTCGTCCCGGTATCACGGCGTCATCACCCGTTTCGAGCAGAAACGCAAAGAGGGCGATTACGTCTATTACGAGGCCGCCCTGAAGCCGCTCTTCGACATCCTTTCCCTCACCCGGCAATCGGACGTCTTCCTCAATCTGCCCCTGTCGGACACCGTCTATGCCGACCCTACGGACACTATCCATCAAGCCATCCCGGGCAGCACCACCCCCCCTACGGACATCATCACGCCGGTCTTCCAGACCGCCGGCTTCGACGGCCCCTACACCCTGAACCTGCGGGGCCCCAATCTGAATGACGCCGCCACCTTCTACACCCCGCTTCAGAACGCCGACGACGGCAACTACAACCGCTGGTCCTACTGCTGCCAGTATGAGGAGACCTGCCTGGATTTCCTCGCCCGGATCTTCGCCCGGGAGGGGGTTTACTACTACTTCACCCAGGGCGACGACGAGGAAGTCCTCTCCATCACCGACAACTACCTTTCCCACGCGCAACCGGCAGGGGAAATCCTCTACAAGCCCCCGGCGGAACTCGCCACGGAACCGGAGGCCAACATCGTCCAGGCCCTCGTTTGCAGGGAGGAAATGCTGCCGAAGCGGGTGACCCTCCTGAATAACAACTACGAGCAGGCGGGAAAGGCGGTGCTGTCGGCGACGGCCTTCGTCTCCAACGACGGCCTCACGGAAAATACAACCTACCGGGGGGAGGTACGGATTTACGGCGAGAATTTTATTTCCTCCGCTAATGACGAAGGGACGAAACTGGCGAAGATACGGGCCCAGGAACTCTTCTGCCAAGGGCGAACCTACAGCGGGTTCGGCACCGCCGTCCCCCTCATGCCCGGCATGCTCATCAAGCTCGTCCACCCCAACCCCGCTTTCTCCGGCACTTATCTCGTCCGGGACGTCCATCATCAGGGGACGCAGAAACTGGCCCTTGCCGGCACGGAGGGCGAAAATTTCTTTTACACCAACACCTTCTCCCTCATCCCCAACGACAGTGCTAACGCCGCCCTGGGCATCGTCCAGTTCCGCCCGGAGCGGAAAACGGCCAAGCCCCGGATCACAGGGACGATGAACGCCTTCATCCACGGCGACGTATCGGATAAATACGCCGAACTGGACCAGTTCGGCCGCTATCTGGTTGATCTCCCCTTTACGGCGAGCACCGACGCCACCGGCCAGGCGGTGATGAAGAAATCCGCCTGGCTGCGCATGGCCACCCCCTATGCCGGGTCGGGGACCACCTACGGCATGCATTTCCCCCTCCACGTCGGGGCGGAGGTGATCCTCTCCTTCCGGGACGGCGACCCCGACCTCCCTATTATCGCCGGGGCGGCCTACAACTCCCAGAGCGCCAATCCCATCAATACCACGGGAACGGTGTCGGGCGAGGCCGGTGTCTATGCGCCGCAGAATCTGGTCATCCAGTCCGCCGGGGGAAACAAGATCGTCATGAACGACACCGAGGGCGAGGAATCCATCCTGATTCACTCCAAGTATCCCGACGAAGAGGGCAGCAATATCTATATCGGCAGCAATGAGGAAGGGGAGCCCGCCTTCAGCTTCAAGGCCTCGGGGAAGAAGTACGAGGTTGTTGTCGGCCAGGAGAACGACCTCGTCATCGGCTCCCTGAATATCGGCGTCGTCGGCTCCCTCTTTGAAGGGGTCCTCGGCATGGCCAACGAACTCCATGTCGCCACCTCCACGAACGCCACCCTCGGCGGGACCGCGGAGCTGAAAGTGGGACCGGTCTTCGAGTACAAAAAGAGCAATAAAGCGGCAATAGAGGAGAAATCATCGCTCCTAGGTCATGAAGAGATCGAAATCGCCGCCGGTTCCGACCCGATCGCGAAGTCGCTCATCCAGAATGTGGCAACGGCAGTCGCCGGGGTCTGTGCCGCGGCGGGGGCGATCATGGGCGTCGCGGCGGGGGAGGTGGCCGCCGCCACGGATCCGGAAGGAAAACATCCGGTACGGGAAGGGGTTGTAGCCGAAACATGCTTTGCTATAGGTTTCAGTCTTCAGATCGCCGCCTTGGCGATATTGCAGGGGCTGTCGACGGAAATGGCCAACCCGGCGTCCAAGCTGACGATGAATGCCCATGGGATTAAAATGTTCACCCTGCCGACGGCTACTGATGGCATCAGGATCGGCACGAATGTAAATGCTCTGTCGGATATCCCCAATACCGGTATTTATATTGATCCAACAAACGGCGGTGGCGTCCTCATTTCCAGTAATGGTCCGAATGATTTGTATATAGGCGTCTATAATACTGATTCCATTGAAATTAAAAAGCAAGACGGGGGCTCTATCACCGTCAATGCTGCAGGAGTGGTCATTCAACATGAGGCTGCCAACGCCGGCAAGATCGAGGTCAAGAGCGATCAGGTGGTCATCCAGAAGCAGGGCGGGGGTGCGCTGACCCTGGATGCCGGGGCCAAACTGGCGCAGGGCACCGCTTCCGTGGAACTGACGGGAAATCAGATAAAGCTCGTCGGCCAGGGCATCAACGCCGCGAATGGCGCCCTGACCATCGACGACGCCGGCATGGTAAAAATGGGCGGCTAACCGACAAAGGAAATCAGGCGTGAAAATTATCAAACCGGACAATCTGGCGCTCCTTTTCAAGTCCTTCGTCTGGGGGGGAAAACCTTTCCTGTCCCTCGGGGCCTGCGCCTTTTTCCACCTCGACGCCGGGCTCCCCGATCGCCTGATGCCCGAGCAGGACATGTGGCCCGTCATCCAGGACGCCCTGGGCAAGGGGGAGGTCTTCGACTTTGCCCATCCCAAAGACCGGGGGGAATTTCTCGTCTACGGATCCTGCTTTGCCGCCCGGCCCGTGCCGGCCCTGGAGGTGGCCGTCAGGATCGGCAGCCGGAGCAAAAAGGTGGCCGTCTTCGGGAACCGCTGGTGGCAGGCGGGGGGGATCCCCGGAGCGCCGGAGTCTTTCCAGCGTATACCCATCACCTACGATTACGCCTACGGCGGCCCCGCCTATCCCCAGAACCCCCTGGGAAAAGGCCACGAAGCCGACGCCACGGGGCGGCAGCCCCTGCCCAATATCCAGGACCCCGCCCGACTCATGGGCAGCCCTAAAGAAACGCCGCCGGTGGCGGGTCTCGCGGCCTATCCCCTGACCTGGCCGCAGCGGACGAGGCATCTCGGGAGATTCGACGGCGACTGGCTCGTCGAGAGCTGGCCCCATTTCCCGGCGGACACGAATCCGGAATTTTTCAACACCGCCCCGGAAGACCAGCGCCTGGAAGGTTTCTTCAAGGGGGACGAGGCCATCGAGATCGTCCACATGCATCCCCGGCAGGAACGGATCGCCTCCGCCCTGCCCGCCCTCCGGGCCCGCCTTTTCGTCCAACAGTCGGAAGCTGGGAAAGAGGTTTTCAAGGAGGTCCCGGCCCGGGCGGAGACGGTGTGGATCTTCCCCGACCGGGAATGCGGCATCGTCCTCTACCGGGGGGCAACGGCAGTGGCGGACGAGGAATACGAGGACGTCCTCCATGTCCTGGCGGCCTGGGAGGCCCTCGGGGAACCGGCCCGCTCCGTGGCGGAGTATCAGGCGGCCCTGGCGGAACGGCTCGCACCGCCGCCGTCCCCGGAGGAGCCGGCCGCACCGCCGCCCCCGGAAGAACCCGCCGTCCCGGTCCCACCGCCCGCCGCCGATACCGGCGCGATCAACCCGGCCCTCGCCGGACTGATCGCGGAAGCTGACGCCCTCATGGCCACCGCCGCCGCAGAGATGAAGAAGTTCGGCATCGACCCGGAGGCGGCAATGAAAAAATTTATGCCCCTCCAGACGGAGAGCGAACCCGCCACCCTTGACGATCTAATGACGATGGCAACCCGGCTCCAGGAGGAGACAAAGGCGACCCTGGCCAGGTTCGGCCTGGACGAGGCGGCGGCCCAAAAGCTCCTGGAGCCGAAACCGGCGGCCCCGCCGCCTTCTCCGAAGGAGATCATCGGCAACCTGCGCAAGGCCGGGATCGCCAACCCGGAAATCGAGGCACAGATCAACGGGGCCCATAAAATGGTTCAGGAGGCCCTGGCGGCCATCAAAGAACTGGAACAGGGAAAAGAACAGGCCGCCGCGGGCTTCGAAACAGTCGCAGCGGCAGCAGCGGCACCGGAACCCCCTCCCCGGGCAGCGGCCCTGGCCGTGGAAGAGGTCCTGTCCCGGCGGCAGCGGGGGGAGAGCCTGAAGGGCCTCGACCTGACGGGGCTCGATTTCACCGGCTGCGATCTCGCCGGCGCCGATTTTACCGGGGCGATCATGGCGAAAGCGATCTTCCGGAAGGCCAACCTCAAGGGGACGGTCCTTCGGGATGCCGTCCTGACGGAAAGTGATTTCACCGAGGCCGTAATGGAGGGGGCCGTCCTGGCTGGAGCCAACGGCGCCCAGGGAAGCTTCACCAGGGCTGTCCTTTCCGGGGCCGATTTTTACCGGGGAGACTTCACCGGAGCCGACTTCCGGGAAGGGAGCGCCCAAGGGGCCGTCCTTTCCGGAGCCGTATTTGAAAAAGCCCTTTTCATGGGGTTTAAGGGAGAGAAGGCCAAGGCCGCTCAGGCAGTATTTGCCGGCGCCGATCTGACAGAGGCCAATTTCAACTTCGCAGACCTTACCGGGGGTGATTTATCTAATACGAATCTCTCATTTGCCGCCTTCGGCAAAGCCAAGGCGGATGGTCTGCGCCTCTACGGGGCCAAAGGAGAAGCAACAGTCTTCGGCGATTGCTCCCTGACGGGGTCCCGGGCCGATAAGGACACGGCCTTTGAAAACATCCGTCTCAGCCGTGCGAACCTTACCGGAGCCAACTGGGAGGGGGCAAGGCTGAACCGGGCGCAAATGGTGGAAACGGTCCTCGACGGCGCCGACTTCAGCCGCTGCGACCTCTCCGGAGCCGTGACGTTCCGGGTGAGCGCCAAGGGGACGAACTTCATGAAGGCCAACTTCCACGAGGCGAACTTAACGGGGATCAACCTCTTCAAGGGTTCCCTCCGCAAGGCCCGGCTGACCCGCACGGACCTCCAGTTCTCCAATCTGTACGGTGTGGATCTCTATAAGGCCAAGCTGGGAAAGACCAACCTGACGGATACGAATATCAAGAACACCCTTCTGACCCTCAAGGTGGACATATGAACGGCGCCGAGATACTGGACCGCATCAAAAGCGAGGGGAGGCTGACGGGGGCCGATCTGGCGGGTCTGGACCTAACCGGGGCCGACCTCGGCGGGACCGTCTTCGAGCAGGTCTCCTTCCGGGGCTGTATCCTGGCCGGAGCCAATCTGGCCGGGGCCACCTTCCTGGCGGCGGAGCTTTCCGGCGTGAACCTTGCGGGGGCACAACTTTCGGGTGCCAGGTTCCTGAAGTCAAACCTGACCGGGTCAATCCTGGCCAGGACTCGCATGGTGGAATGCGACCTCCAGGGGGTCAATCTCTCCGGGGCGGACCTGACCGGGGCCGACCTAACCCGGGGCCACTTCGCGGAAACGGACATCCATGATGTCAAGTTTATCGCCGCCGTTCTCGTCATGGCAACCTTTTACAAGTGCCCCCTTTCCAGGGTAGATTTCACCGGCGCCAATCTGACCGGCGTCAGTATGCATGACGCCGACCTGACTCAGGCCGTCTTCTCCCAAACGGACCTGACCAAGGCCTATCTGGTGGGTGCAAAGCTGGCAAAACAGCGTTTTCCCGGCTGCACTCTCCTTATGGCCATGATGGACAGGGTCGATCTCCAGGGGGCCGATCTCGGCGGGGCGGACATCAGCCAGGTGAGCTTCGGCGGGGCAAATATCTCCGCGGCGACCTTCGCGGGAGCTCGGGGGGAATACGCCAACTTCGCCGCCGTCCGGGGAAAGGGCGCCGATTTTACCGGGGCAAGGCTCATCATGTCCACGTTCCGGGATGCTCTACTCACGGGGACGGATTTTTCCCGGGCCGCCATCGAGAAGTCCCTATTTATCAAAGCCAACTGCGACCAGGCACGTTTTGCCGGAGCCCGGCTGCCCTATGGCAATTTCAGCCATGCGAGCGTCCGGGGGGCGGATTTCACCGACGCCGCGCTGCCTTACGGAAATATGCACGGCGTCCAAATGAAGGAAGCCCGCTGGGACGGCGCCGATCTGGCGACGATCTATAAAACGGACCGCGACCTCTGGGAAGCGGAACACTGGCAGCCGCCGGCAGGAAGATGAAACTTATTCACAATCGACGGCTTCGTAAAAAGCTCCGCAGGCAAGGCGCGCCAATCCTGAGGACTGAGGCGTACTTGGCGTACGCCGCAGGGACGAAGGGTGCAGCGCAACGAAGCATCCGGGCTTTTTACGAAGCCGTCAAAGAAGAGGTAAGGATATGAAAAATGTATTGCTAATGAAGAAGACGGCGCCCCGGCCCGTGGCCCTTTCCTACGGGCAGGTAACGGGTCGGAGGGAGGACCTCTGGTTTGTCCTCGCGGATGACGGCCGGGTGCTGGGGGCACAGAGGGCCGACGGTTGCCTCCTCACGCCGGAGATCAGCGACCGTGTCCTCCTGGCCGAAGACGGCAGCAATGAAGGCTTCATCCTCAACGTCCTGGTCAAAAGCGGCCGCCGGTCCGAAATCCTTATCCCCGGAGCGGGGGAGATCACGACCGGAGATGGGGAGTTGTCCCTCAAGGCGGCTAATATCAGCGTAAGCGGTCAGAAAAGCGCCTCTTTTGCCGCACCGGAGGTATCTTTTACGGGCGTCACGGCCAGGACCAGCTTCCTCTCCTTTTCCTTCCTCGCCCAGACCCTGGAGGCCAAGATCGGTAAGGCGGCGACAGTGATCGAGGCCCTCGATACGGTCTGCGGCCGCCTGACGGAGCGGCTAAAGACCAGCTTCCGGTGGATCGAAAACTTCGAGGAGACCAAGGCGGGCCGGATCAGTACGATCGTGAAGGAGCGCTTTGCCGTCCGGGCCCGGCACGCCTCCCTGCTGACGGAGGAAGAGGTCACCATCGACGGCAAGAAAATCCATCTGGGCTGAAAGGAGGGGGAATAATGTACGCAACCACCAAGGAAAAGGGGCAGTTGCTGGCCATGCCCGACGTCTGCCTCACCCCCGCCCCCCCGGCTCCCCCTGTCCCCGTACCCTACCCGAATATCGGGATGCCTCCCATGGCCGATCCCGTAACCCAGAAGGTCATGATCTGTGGCATGCCGGCCCTCACCAAGGCCTCGAAGTGTCAGCCGACCAGCGGCGATGAGGCCGGGGTGAATAACGGACCCGTTTCCGGCAAGATCATGGGGCCCACGGAATACCTGATGGGGAGCATGAAGGTCAAACTGGAAGGCAATCCGGCCGTCTTTATGGGAAATCCCACCAAGCAGAACGACGGCAACGCCGTGGGCTCGGACCTCCAGCCCAGCCAGAACAAGGTCATGATCATGAGCTGACGCCCGCAAAGCCTCACGGCGCTCTGGGGAGGACAGTATTGAAAATAAATTTAAAAATGGATTATTCGTTTTTTTGTTGTTCCAATAGAGGTAAATGTGAGGATTTTTAAATTTAAAAATTACAAATGATTATGCGGTATTTGCTATAGCAGACGGAATTGGTGGCTTTGAGCATTCTGAAATCACTGCGAGGTTGGCAGCAAATGCTGTGATTAGCGCAATGAGAAAGAGCCCTACTATTGAACCGCAAATAATTTTGCGACAATCCTTTGAAGTGGCGAAATCGAGAGCCGATAGACTAACTAAGATAATAAAAACACGTTCAAATGTTGGAACTACGCTTACTGCTGCGATAATTACAGAAGATAATTTATATATTTGCCATGTAGGCGATTCCAGACTATATCTCAGAGGTGGCCGAGGCGGAGGATATGTAATTCCAATTCTAAATCAGAGAGGAAATAGAGGCGGCGTGCTGAGGCGACGCCGACGTATTTTCCATACGATGAGGAGCCGATCGCTGATACCAACGAAGACAGCGCTTTGATTTAGAAAGGGATTACTTGTAGAATCGGGAGAGACGCTCAGGAGAGATACCGGCAAAGTAAAGGGATATCAGCAGCCAGTTGCGGAGCGTACACCGGAGGATTCCCTCCTTTTCCCAGCGGCGCGGCGACGTCGTAACAGCCTTCTCAATGATGACAATCCTCCCCCCCCGCTTCTTGATCCGTCCCATGATCTCCACATCCTCCATGAGAGGAATATTGGCGAAGCCGCCGATCTCGCTAAAATAAACCCTGCGGAAGAAGTGCGCCTGGTCTCCGTAAGGAATGCGGGTTAACCGGGAGCGGAGCGAAGCGATCTTGGCGATCAACCGGTAAACGGGACGGCCGGAGGCGATGGCCAGATCGAAGGCGCCGGCCATGCGGGTTTGATCACTTAACGCCCTTTCCATCAGGGAAAAGGCATCGGCAGGCAGGCGGGTATCGGCATGGAGAAAGACCAGGATGGCGCCCTTCGCCAGGGCGGCGCCCCTGTTCATCTGGTTCCCCCGCCCTTTTTCACTGGTCGCGGTTCGGACATTTCCGTTCCGAATAGCCCTGATCGTTTTCCCCGCCCCGTCTCCGTCCACGACGATAATCTCCAGGGATGCAGCCCCGGGAAGAGCCGCCAGGTGCTCGATGGCAGCATTAATGGCCCCTTCTTCGTTGATGACGGGAATGATAATGGAGAAGCGGGGAGACATCAGCAGCCCTCGGTGAAGCCGTAATCCCGCAGGCAGGCCATGGTATGCGAGCGGGCAAATCCGCTGCTTTCACAGGTGTTGATCAGGGCGGCGACGTCCTCCGGCCGGTCGATGTCCCGCCATGCAGGCAGGACATGAACACGGAGCCCCACACTTTCAAGGATGTCCATGGTCGCCTTCCCGACGCTGTCCGCGCCCCAAGCCATGCCTTCAAAGGCCTCGGGAGTGAAGGATTCGCTGCCGAAGCCAATCAGGTAATACCCCCCATCACAGGCAGGGCCGATAACCGCTCCGCCCTTCTCCAGCGCCTGGAAGGCTTCTTCGATGAACCGGAGCGGGAGGTCGGGGCTGTCGCTGCCGATAATGATAACCTTCCCATATCCTTCCGAAAAACATCTATTGAAGGCGTCATGCATCTTTGCGCCGAGATCCGTCCCGATCTGGGGCAGGTATGAAAAGGCGGCCCCGAATTCCCGGCGAAAGTCTGCCACCCTCTCTGCGGGGTGACAGGCAATCCGGAACCCGTAGTCGCCGCCGGATAGTCCCGCCAGTAGGTCAAAAATGAAGGCACGGTAGAGACGGACAACCATATCCTCATCCCAGAATTGACAAAGCCTGGTCTTGACTTTCCCCTTTTCCGGGTATTTGGCAAACATGACAAGACATCGTTCTTTATTCATTTTTGATTTTACCGGGGATTCCCTGTTCATTTGTTGAGTATGGAAAGAAGAAGCCCGTGCCGGGGCGAGAACCCTCAGGGATAACCGCGCTATGGAACGGTTTGGCAAAACCGCTTACCCGCGCGCAATAGCAGGGCGCTATTGCGCGTTTTGACTCTCTGATTTTGACTACGGTACCCCGTGCTTAGAAACGCCAGTTAAAAATAATCATCCCGGGGGCCAGCTCGCCGGGAAAATTGGTGAACCATTCATTTTGGGAAATAATGTTTATGACACCGATTTGAACCCCCGAGGTCGCTTTCGCGGCATAATTGAAAACACCAAGCTGAAGACCGGTAAGATTGCCTGCATAGTTCACAACACCAGTCTGCAGACCTTTCACTGCGTTATCCGAGTAGTTAACGACACCGGCTTGCCAGCCATAGAAGTCCCCTTTCGCGATATTGACAACACCGGCTTGCAAGCCATAGAAGTTCCCTTTCGTGTAATTGACAACACCGGCCTGCTCGCCATAGAAGTTCCCATTCGCGATATTGACGGGCGCTAACTGTACGCCCTTATAGTTTTCTCCGTAGTTGAAAAGAAAGCCCAAGCTGAAGCCGGCGCTGTCACCCTTAGATCCGTTGACAAAACCCAGGGCAAAGCCTTTCTGCGGGTTTTCGCCCCAGATGTTAAGGGTCACCCCCGCAATATTTGTATTTTTGTCGAAAATGGCAATATCCGGGGTAAGACTGAGCTGGATCGGTTGCGAGTCGGCCATGGCGGCACCGGCGGTGGCCATGATAATAGCTAAGCACGCGATGAAGACCATCTTTTTCATTTTCGTTGTTTTCCTCCTTCTATTTTCGATTTTTTTTGAACGACCAGGAACATTGACAACCGCATAATTACTAAAGCTTTTTATTATAATTACCGCTTTTTACTTTATGTTTCAATACCATATCACCTTTAATATTTTCAAGCCGGATTTTAACAGGGCGTTTATTGCAAAGAAGGGCCACATAAATGTTGACATGATTTGGGGGATCGTCTATATGGTCACCGTTACATCAAGCTTTACCAGGATGGATTAAGAGTGAAATCGATGAGTTATTTATTGTTATTCTTCACACCGTTAATATGAGGCGCTGTTAGAGGACCCGGGTGGTCCTCCAGTCAACGCCGTCCTGCCGTCTCGCCGCTTTCGGCCCCTTAGCCTCTTGAGGGTCATGCCGCGGGGAACGCGGTATGACGCCATAAGGAGGCGGAATTGTTTAATCTAAATTCCCGAAACTCAATTTATTTTAATAGGATCATAGATATTGTCCGGCAGGGATTGGTCCATCCCTGGCCCTACCTGATTATCCGCATCGCCCTGGCCGTCCTCTTCATTTATGGCGGCGTCACCAAACTTTTCGATCCCAAGGCCTTCGCCGCTACTATCTCCGCTTACGACCTCGTTCCGGAGGCATTCCTGCCCGCAGTCGCCATCGGCCTGCCCCTCATCGAGACGATCGCCGGGGCGGCCCTGGTCTTTGATCGTCCCTGGGGGCTCCATCTGATTACGGGGATGCTCATCCTGTTCGTCTTTGTCCTCGGTTACGGCATCCTGGGCGATTTGAACGTCGATTGCGGCTGCTTCGGGGTAGAGGACCTGAACAAGCAGGCGGGACTCAGGGATGCCTTTTACCGTGATCTTGTTCTCATCGGCATCGTTGCGCCTTATCTCTATATCTCCCGGCGGGTCCGGGCGCTGGCCACGGGCAGGGACGACGGGCGGTGACTGTTGTGGCAAGAGAAGTCCCTTTTGTTTGAAAGGCTCGTCACACCAGCATGGATCACCTTCCGGCGCGCTTGATGTCTTTTTGAAGGAGAATTCATAAAAATATAGGAGGTTATACAATGATGATGCTATCTTCGCGTTTTGTTTTTTATCTGTCCGTCGTCTTTCTGATTTTGGCGGCAAGTTGTCCTGCTATTACCCGTTCCGCCGCCGTTGCGTCTTCACCGCCCCTTGCAGTTAACGATTATCCGAATGCGCAGCTTCTGGTTTCGACAAAATGGCTGGAGGAGAATATCCAGGCGAAAAGGATGGCCGTCATTGATGTCCGGACACAAGGATACAAGGATGGACACATTCCCGGGGCGATCAACCTGCTTCCCGATGATTTCAAAATAGAGAATACTAACAAGAATATTGCTGACTTGGAGACCAAACTACGGTTAGCCGGATTACACAAAGATATGAAATATATCATATATGACGATCCGTCCGCTTCCCGGCCGGCGGCGGGGCTGTTTTTCCGGCTCCTTGAACAGCTCGGCTGTACGGATGTGCATATCCTGAACGGCGGTTGGGGTAAATGGGTTGCCGAAGGGCGGTCGATACAAAAGGAAGAGACCCGCAAGCCCGTACCGGGGAAATTTAAGGGAGACATTAAAAACGCCGTCACCGTAAAGGCCGATTATATTTTGAGAAAATCAACCAATAAGGAATTTGCCCTGATTGACGCCCGGAGCATCGAGGAATTCAACGGCTGGCAGTTTTACGGAGAGAAGCGGGGCGGTCATATTCCGGGAGCCGTCAATATCGACTATCGTTCCTTTTTTGGCCCCGACAAAACCCTGTTACCCTATGGAGAGATGAAAAAGCTCCTTACGTCCCGGGGCATTACGGACGGCAAAGAGGTCGCTTCCTACTGCACCGACGGCACCCGGAGCGGCTTGGCTTATTTCGTCTTGAGATTAATGGGTTATCAACATTGCGCCGTCTATGACCAGTCCATCCTCGCCTGGGCTGCCGACCCGTCGCTGCCCATGGACAAACTTGCCCGTTATGAAAAGCTCGTTTATCCCGCCTGGCTGAAAGCCTTGCTGGAGGGAAAGAACCCGCCTAAATACTCCGGCAAGAAGTATGTGGTCCTCGAAGCCCGCTATACCGGCTTTTCCGTGGCCCAATTAGCGTCCGTCCGTGAGACCGGCTATATCCCCGGGGCCGTATCCGTAAATATCTGTTATTTCGACCTCGGCAAAGACACGACGAATTACTACCCCAACTGGAGTCATCCGGATCACGGCAATCTGCTGCCTCCCGATAAGCTGCGGAAGGCGATAGCAGATCTGGGCATCACGAAAGATACCGTCGTGGTCGTTTACGGAAACGGCAAGATTATCCCCATGATTGCCTCCCGGGCCGCCTGGGCGCTGATGTACGCAGGCGTCGAAGACGTCAGGATCCTCAACGGCGGGTTTACCGCCTGGGCCGCGGCAGGTTATCCCGTCGCGGCGTCTCCCGCTGTGCCCCAAGCCGTCGCCGATTTCGGGGCCACCGTACCTGTGCATCCCGAATATTACGCAAAATTGGATTATGTCCGCTCCCTGGCCCAGGGAAAAAACAAGATGGTCTCGCTGGTTGATGTACGCAAGTTTGAAGAGTTCGACGGCCGTCTCTGTCCCTATCCCTTTTTTGACAAGAAAGGCCATATCCCCGGCGCCGTCTGGCAGGGAGACTGGGATACCCTGGTTAATATGAAAGACGATACCTACCGCAGTTACCCCGAGGTCGCAGAGAAGTGGAACAAGCTGGGAATCACGCCGGATAAGGAACCGGTATTTTACTGCGGCGGCGGCTGGCGGTCCAGCATCGGGTTCTTGTATGCCTATCTCATGGGATTTGAAAGGATGAGAAATTATGACGGCGGCTTCTACGAATGGAGCTTTTATCCGGGAAATCGGATCATAACGAGCGCCCCGAAATAGGCAGGGTGGGGCGTAAAGTTTGCGGATTTCGTTACCTTGAATAAGGAAAACAACATTTCATCAACAACAGGAAAGGAGAAGGAAGAATGAAGGTAAAGAGAAGTTTGTTTTGTGTTTTGATGGCGGTCCTGCTGGTTTTCGGCCTGGCCGGAGGGGCCATGGCGGCCTGGGGGACCAAAGAGCTGGATACGGAGAAGAGCGCCGTAACCTTTGCCGCGGAAGTGCAGCGGGGGGGCTACAAGGTGGTCGGCACCCAGGAACTTAAGGGTTGGATCGATCAGAAGAAACCCATACTTATCGTCGACACCATGCCCTATGAAGACAGCTACAAGAAACAGCACGTCCCCGGGGCCGTCCAGATGCTGTTTCCCATTCCCGAAATGACAACTCTCGACAACAAGACCAAGGCCGACCTGGAGAAGCTCCTGGGACCGGACAAGAATCGCCTTATCGTTTTCTACTGCGGTTTCGTGAAATGCACCCGGAGCCATAACGGGGCCATGTGGGCCGTGAAGCTCGGCTACAAGAATGTCTACCGTTATCCAGGCGGCATCAAGGCCTGGGCGGAGGCGGATTACCCTATAGAGAAGGCAAAATAACAAGTGAATGATTTTAAAGAGGAATGTACGGGCTGCGGCGCCTGCGCCGCCGTATGTCCCTTTCTTGCCGAGTACGGGACGCCGGACCTGATTCTTTGGGAACGTCCGGAGGTGTCTTTTTATTGCATCTCCTGCCGCCGGTGCGATGCGGTCTGCCCCCTGGAACTGTCGCCGGCCGCGGCCTTTTTTGCGGCCAAGAAGCGGCTGGTCCAAGAAGGTCAGGTCCCGCTACCCGTTCGGAAGGTGTTGGACGGCGCCCGGGGTTTCGCCAAGGCCGGGCATGGATTTCCATTTACTTTTTATGGAAGTAAAGATACGGTTTTCTGGCCGGGGTGCGGGCTCGCCGCAAACCGGCCAGAACTGGTCCGGAAAATCCTGAGCAGGCGGTTGCAAAAGCAGATCGGGCTGGTCCTCGACTGCTGCTACGATCCTGTTTACGGATTAGGGGATACGGAAACGGCTCTTGTCGCTTTGCGTGAAATCAACGGGCGTCTTCGCAATCACGGCGTCAGGCAAGTGATCACGGGCTGCCTGAATTGTCATAAGCTCCTGTCCCAACATCTTGAGGACATTGAGGTCGTTTTCATCCTGGAGCTTTTGCCCCCGGACCTCTTCGAAAAGCAGGGGCAGGGGCCGATGTATCTTCATCACCCCTGCCCATCCGCGCGGTGGAACGAAATTAGGGACGCCGCCGGAAGTTTGTTTAATCGTTTACATGAAACTGAAGCATCTACAGCGACAGCTTCAGTAAGGGGAGCGGATGTGAAATCCGCCCCCCTTCCAACGGCCGTCCCTATTACTGATGCTTCCGCGCCCCGCTGCTGCGGCGCCGGCGGCGGCCTGTGTTCCTCATCCCCGGAGCTGGCCGACCGTTTCCTCGCTCAGATCGTTGCGGAAGGAAACGGCCGGACCATGGTGACGTATTGCACCGGCTGCCAGAACCGCTTCCTCAAAAAGGGTTTGGATGCGGTCCATATTCTCGAATACCTGCCGGGGGTAAGGCCGCGCCGGAAGGTACCTTCCCCCCTTGCCCAGTGGGGAAACCGTCTGGCCCTGGCCTCGATCGAAAGGCTGAAAATGGGTAAATTACCGGCCATAATTATCATTGCCTTACTCGCTGGCGGCGGCATTTATCTGAATCATATTAATGTCTTCTCGGCAGCGACGCTGGTGGATCTCCTCGGCCGCCATCCCGTCCTGGCTCCGCTCATCTTTCTCGGAATCTATGCGCTTGCCCCGTCCCTGTTTCTCCCCAGCATCCCCCTTACCCTGGCGGCGGGTTTTTTCTGGGGACCCGTGTGGGGCGTTGTCTTTGCCATCTCCGGGGCGACCATCGGGGCTTGTCTCCCCTTTTTTCTTGCCCGCTATCTGTTTCAGGACACGATCAAGGCGAAAACACCGCCGGAGCGCTGGAAATGGCTTCAGGATAAAGTCGTTCAACATGGTTGGAAGGCCGTCGCCTTCACTCGTTTGATTCCCGTTTTCCCCTTTAACCTCCTGAACTATCTCTTCGGATTGACGCCCATCCCCTTCCGTCAATACCTGGGGAGCACCTTTATTTTTATGCTCCCTGCGTGCATCGCCTTTGTGGCCTTCGGCAGCTCCCTGGGGGAATTGATCATGCGCGGGAATATCCGGGGGGTCGTTATCGGCATCATTATTGCCATTATTGCTTTTTTACTGCCCGTCGCCCTGCGGCCTTTTTTCCGGAAGATCGGGGAGGACGAAACGGCAGCGCTTCCTGGAAAGCAACGGAAAGAGGACCATTCAGAAAAGGAGATTGAGTGATGGCTGACTATTATGAGCAGAAAGACCTGGCGGATTTTGCCAACATCGGGGAATACGCCCCGGCCCTGGGAGAAAAATACTTCGCCTATTATGGGGAGGCGATGAAAGACGGCGCCCTGTCGGCGCGGGAAAAGGCGCTGATCGCCCTGGCCGTGGCGACAACGCAAAAGTGCCCGTATTGTATCGACGCTTACACCAATCAGTGCCTGTCCCTGGGGGTATCGCAAGAGGAAATGATGGAGGCGGTCCATGTCGGATCGGCCATGGTGGCCGGCATTGTCCTGGCCCATTCCACCCAGATGCGCAAGATTATCAAGAAAAAGGAAATGTAACCGTGACGACTTCGTCGTCTTATATCTGAACTCTTTACGAGGTCATCAACCATGACATCAGTTTTCCCCTCTTTTGAGGAAAAGGCGGCCGGCCAGCTCGCGGCGGCGGGCATCGAGATCTTTCAGATCAATCTCGGCTACCGTTGCAATCTGGAATGCCGGCACTGCCATGTCGAAGCGGGGCCGCACCGGCGGGAACTCATGTCCCGGCCGGTGATGGCGATGTGCCTGGAGGTTTTGCAACGCCACCCCATTCCTACTATCGATATCACCGGGGGAACTCCGGAGATGCATCCCGATTTCCCCCGGTTCCTCGAGAAATGCGCCGCCCTGGGCCGCCGCCTCTTAGTTCGGACCAATGGCGTCATCCTGCTGGAGGAGGAATACGCGTCCTTTCTCGACCTCTATACCCAACATAAAGTGGAAGTGGTGGTTTCTTTCCCCCATGTGGAGCTGAAGATGACGAACCGGCAGCGGGGCGAAGGCGTTTATTCCCGACTGATTGAAGTCCTCCTGTTGCTCAATGAGAGAGGCTATGGGCAAACCGGCAGCGGGCTGGTCCTGAATCTGGTCCACAACCCCAGCGGGGCCTATCTCCCGGGCCTGCAGCACAGCCTGGAAAACCATTACCGCCAGGCCCTCAGGGAAAAACACGGGATTGCCTTCAACCAGCTCTTCTGTATCACGAACATGCCCATCGGGCGGTATTTGGCCTACCTGCAGCAGACCGACAATTATGAAGACTACATGATGGCCCTGGTGAATGCCTTTAACCCCGCCACCCTGGAGAGCGTCATGTGCAAATCCACCCTTTCCGTCGGCTGGGACGGCAAACTCTATGACTGCGATTTCAATCAGATGCTGGGCCTGACGGTAAACCACGGCGCTCCGGAACATATTGATACGTTTGACCTGGCCAGGCTGGCCAACCGCCGGGTCGTTACAGGAAATCACTGCTACGGTTGCACGGCGGGGGCAGGCAGCTCATGCCGGGGCGAGATTGCCTGACCAAAGGGAGGGTTTATGATTGTCCGGTCTTTGTTGGTATTCCTGATCCTAACTTTTTTCTCTCCCCATATGGCCCTGGGCGCCGACCCGATGACCGTTCTTTTCCGGGAGGATTTCGCCAGCCTCGCTCAGTGGGAGCCTCTTACTTTTCCCAAGATCAAGGCCCATTCCACCTACAACCTGGTCAAGGAAGGGGGGAAATCCGTATTGAAGGCCGAAAGCCGGGCCGCCGCTTCGGCCCTGGTCTGTCGCCGGACCTTCAATATTTATGACCATCCCCGTATCCGCTGGCGCTGGAAGGTGACCCAGTTATCGGACCGGGGAAACCCCAAAGAAAAGACGGGGGATGACTATCCCATCCGGGTCTATGTCATGTTTCAGTATGATCCGGACAAGGCAACCTTGGGCGACCGCCTGATATACGGAACCACCAAGGCGATCTATGGAAAATATCCACCCCACAGCACCCTGAACTACGTCTGGACGGGTCGTAACATGCCTGAGCGATACATAGTCAGTCCTTATACGGAGAAGGCCCGGATGGTCATTCTGGAACGGGGGAAAGATCGCCTTGGCCAATGGGTGGAAGAATCGGTCAATGTCCTTGCGGACTACCGGCAGGCCTTCGGTAAAGATCCCCCGGCGGTTGCCGGGATCGCCGTCATGAGCGACACGGACAACACCGGCACCAGCGCCGAGGCGTACCTCGATTACATTGAGATCGGACGTTGACGGATTAAATCAAGCAAATTGAAAGAGGATGACGTTAAAACGATTGAATATTTACATTTCAGAATCGCCATGCTCGCGGTAGGAAAATGATGAAATAATTAAGGATAATGAAATTACCTACCTGACAGACAAGGATCTTTTTAATCAGGTTAAACCTATAAGTATCGATTTCATTGATTCGGCTATGGGTTCAGGTTTTACGATATTATCAAATCTTTCCAAGGGAAGTTCCTGCGGATCATGCAGTTGTTGTTAGGTTTATGTGTCGTTGGGCGGAGTTATCTGACAAAAAGAAGTTGCCGTAGTATGACAATTATTATCCAATGGAGGGAGAATATATGGCTGAAAATTTAGCGAAAAAGGAGTGGGACCCGAAAATCGCTGCCATCGTCTGCAACTGGTGTACTTACGCGGGAGCCGATCTGGCTGGTATCAGCAGGATTCAGTATCCGCCGAATGTGCGCATTATGCGCGTTCCCTGCACGGGAAGGATCAACCCTTTTTACATCGTGAAAGCCCTGCAGACCGGTGCCGACGGCGTTGTGGTTTCCGGTTGTCATCCCGGTGAATGCCACTATATATCAGGAAATTTAGTGGCGCGCCGCAAGTTCACGACTTTGAAAAGATTCCTGGGCTACATCGGTATGGAAGGCGACAGAACCATGTTTACCTGGGTTTCCGCCTCCGAAGGTGAGCGTTTTGCCCAGGTCATCAAGGGGGTGACGGCCAAGATCCAGGCGCTGGGGCCCGCGAGCAAGCTGGTAAAGAAACTTTAGGAAGAAACAGTTAACGGTAGATTGTCGAAACACCACACACGTTAACAGGCATCGCAGTAAACGATGCAAAGGTTTCGACAGCGTGATGATGTATTCTAATGTTGCACAATTCCATTGATGCAAGTGTGGAAATCAACTTGTAAATTCTTCAGATGGTTCTCGAACCCGGCCTGTGGAACCGGGTTTTGGGGCATCGAACTTTAGGGGCGTCTTTTCCCGATTCAAATGGAGGGCGATTTGCATGTCGCCGTTTAGTTTGGAATCGAGCCGTTCTACAAACTTTTCCACCGGAGGAATGTCGTCATTTCTGCGAAATGCGTCAAACAGATCATCCACTGTAGATGAGAACATCCTTGTGGCAACAAGATCAAGGCGATTGACAAAGAAGATAGCACAATCCGGTCTCAAACCCCAGGCCGGTCTGCCTTTTGGACATACTGAGGGAAGACCCTTATCGAAATCCCCCACCATATGAGAAGCTCGTAGGATATATATCCGGCCCCTGTTCCCGAAGAATCAACATCCGACACCTCCTTGTCTATGAGGTCCTCGGCGACATTAGGACAGTGAAAATAATCCGCATGTGGACCCACTTATGAATAGGGAGTATATGCAGCGATGACGCCGCTGTGCAACGTCTCCCAGAGGTTATTATGTTCCCTTGCCGATTATATTCTGCGTAGCGATCCTCCTTCGTCCATCCTTTCGATCACCAGCGTTATAGTCTGGCAATAGGAGGCCACCCCGAAATATTAATGCTGCTCTTTGCATTTTGGGTAAAACTTTTCGTTCCAGGCATTATGTTATTCTTGACATAGTCCCTGTTCTTCCCTACACTCCCTCCACTGTATTTCATTTCGGGAAACTGAGGAGATGATATTTATGAAAAGATCAAAATTCAAATGGAATGTTGTGGATGTTCTGATGATGGCGATTGGCGTTGTCGGCTTCATATTCACGCCAAACCAGGCTGTTGCAAATCAAAAGATTACCGCGGCAGTTGTCGCTGGGTTCATCCAGACGTTTCAAGAGATTGCCTCCGCCTACGAAGCGAAAACCGGCATAAAAGTCGAGGTTACATTTTCGTCGGCAGGCAGACTCTACGGTCAGATAATCAACGGCGCTCCTTATGACATCTTCCTTTCTGCTGACAAGGAGAGACCTGATCTTCTTTTCGGAAAAGCGATTTCGGAAAAACCATTTATTTATGCGATAGGCGAGGTCGTTCTCTGGTCATCGAAAAAGGATTTCTGTTCCTCAAACAACTGGCAATCAGCACTCAGGCAAGATGGCGTGAAAAAGATAGCCATACCAAATACCAAAACAGCAGTGCACGGAGAAAAAGCCCAAAAAGCTCTTCAGGATGCCGGCCTTTGGGATCTTGTTGCATCAAGACTCGTTTACGCTCCGGATATGGCGCAGGTGTTCCAATATGCCTCGGAAGGGGCTGTAGATGCCGCTTTCTGTTCCCTCGCCCTTACATATACGGAGAAGGGGAAAAAAGGTTGTTACTATGAAATGAAAGAAGCCCCCGATGTCGTTTATTCGGCGTGCGTGTTAAAGAGAGCTAAAAACCCTGAATTAGCTAGACGTTTTGCCGCGTTTCTTGTTTCGCCGGAGGCTGAAAAGATAAAGAAGAAATACGGTTATAAACAGATAACCGCTAAACACTGATTCATAAGGAGATTCCAGTTGATTATAGAACGGGCCAGGAAACGACTTATAGAAATTATAGACAAACAAGATTTTCATGACGGGGAAATTACCATAATCTGTAAGGCACTGACCCCTGAAGAAGCCATTGGCAATCCACTTCATGACGACTACCCTATTCAACTGGGTAAAGAGAGGATTATCGAGGCTGATTTTATGGGCAAAAAAGGACAGGCTTTTTCAGATTCCTATTTCAATTACAGCGGCAAGGTGAGCGATATTCTCGCAATGAATCTGGAAACAAACGCGAGGAGAGCCATCTTTATTTCATCCTTGAACGCGATAATGGCCTACCTGGAAATGATACCCGAAGCAATTCACTGCAAGGATGATAATCTTATAAGTTGTGCCGATCACTTCCTTAATTTCGTCAAGAAGGAGGCATTACAAACGGACAATGTCCTGCTCGTTGGTTTGCAGCCGCGTCTTTTAGAAAAGTTGACGGCGCTGAAAAATGTCAGGGTCTGCGACCTGAATCCTGATAACATTGGAACGTCTAAATGCGGTGTTGTGATTGACGGTCCGGAACGCTTTTTTGATAATGCGAAATGGGCCGGAGCGATTTTCGCAACAGGTAGCACGATTGTGAATGGAACGATTGACGGAATAATAGCCGCTGGCCGGAATACCTTTTTTTATGGCGTTACCATCACCGGAGTCGCCAGTCTGCTGGGGCTTAAACAATTTTGCTGCATATTACAGGAACGATAAGAAAGGAATAAATATGTCAACTAAAGCCGTTCAGGATTATTATCGTGACGAATTTGCGCATTGCTTCGGTTGCGGACGCCTTAATAAAGATGGAATGCAAATTAAAAGTCATTGGAACGGAGAAGAATGTGTCTGTCATCTTATGCCTAAGCCATATTTCACCGGAGGTTATCCCGGCTACCTCTATGGCGGCTTGATCGCCTCATTGATCGATTGCCATAGTGCGGCTACTGCATCGGCAGCAAAATTGCGGGCGGAAGGTTTTTCACTGGATGAACGACCACTTTCTCGCTTTGTTACCGCGTCGTTGAAAATTGATTACCTGAAACCGACTCCCATGGGAAAGGCCTTAGAGCTGCGGGGAAGGATCAAAGAAATAATAAAACGGAAAGTCATTGTGAATGTAGAGCTATCTTCGGAGGGCGAAATCCGTGCAAAAGGCGAAGTAATACTCGTGCAGCTTCCGGAAAGGGATTAGCGCTAAAGGGTAAGACCTGAGCCACCCAAAGGTGCTTTACTTCATGACCAATTATGCCGGATGAAATTGACTCTTCAGGCGGTGGCCGGCATCACGGGACACGGTTTTCCCCAAACCGGTTATCATCCTTTCGACACAAAAACGGCATTTGCGCGGATCTTCATCAATACAGATCTTGTCAGGGTAGATCAGATAATGTCTCCGGTACTTCCGGGGCGTTAAATTCGGCATCAGGACATTGGCCCCGCATTGCAAAGCCTTTTGCCGCCCTTCGGGATCAATGGTGCCTGTCGCAGTTGTCGCCGGCATGTGGGTGTTTTTGGTGACGATTCTCGTCAGCGCCGTTACCCGCAATACCATATCGATGGTTCCATTCGCCCTGCCCTGCAACGGCGTATCGGGATGAGAGATGAAGGGGCCGAGGCCTACCATATCCATATCCAGTTCCTTGAATTTGAGGATATCATCAGCAATACTCTCCAGGGATTGGCCGGGCAGCCCCACCATATTTCCGGTACCGACCTGATAGCCAAGCTCCTTCAGCCAATCGAGACACTGAAAACGCTTAACGTAGAGTGAATCAGGTTTCAGTGTCCTGAAAAGGAGGGGATCGGTTGTCTCAAACCGCAGCAGATATCGATCCGCCCCGGCCTCTTTCAACCTTGCGTAATCTTCATAGGTTCGCTCGCCGATACAGAGAGTAACGGCAAAGCCGAACTCAGATTTTATCCTGCCCACGAGAGCACAGATAGCTTCAATTGTATAGGCCGGATCCTCGCCTGACTGCAAAACGACGGTCTGAAATCCCAGGTCTTTAGCTGCAAAGACGGCAGCGATAATCTCTAAGGTTGTCATCCGATAGCGGACAATATTGTTATTGCTCCGACGCAGCCCGCAATACAGACAATCCCGCCGGCAATAATTCGAGAACTCGATCAGACCCCGCAGGTGGACCGCGTCACCCACATATGCTTTCCTGACCCGATCTGCGTGCCGGAACAGATCTTCGCTGACGGCTTCATCCTTCTCTTTCAATAAATCAATAATCTCTCCCTTTGTCATTTCAGATATAGAGATCTCTTTCCCCGTTTTCTATTCTTTTCAGACGCTTCTTCAATATTCGTTTTGTCCCGGGATTATCGGTTTCATTGATAAGCTGTGAAATAATCGTTTCTCCTGATGCTTTGGTTTGAGGCGAGGCATAGTCTACCAGGTATTCCTTGAAGGTTATGATCGCATTCGTCCGGCAGTATTTCTGAATGAGCCCCGGTTTTGCGAGTTCCATGAAATCCTTGCCGGTGCGTCCGAGGCGATAACAGGCCGTACAGAAACTGGGGATATGACCTTTCGTACTGATATCATAGATAACCTCGTCCGGCGTGCGGGTGTCGCCGAGATTGAACTGGGCGGCCCGGAAACCCTCGCTGGAATCTTCCTGATACCCGCCGGGATTGGTCCTTGATCCGGCGCTGATTTGTGAGACCCCCAGATCAAATACCTGGCTCCTCATAGCCGCCGATTCTCGGGTCGACAGAATCATTCCCGTGTAAGGAACGGCCAGGCGAATAATGGCCACCAGTTTCTTGAAATCATCATCCCGCACCGGGTGGGGCGGCGTGACGGCAGCAGGGGCGTTCATCGCCGGCTCCAGGCGGGGAATGGAGATGGTATGGGGGCCCACCCCGCAATCCCTTTCTAATTGGCGGGCGTGCAGGAGGAGGCCCAGGACCTCATATTTATAGTCATAGAGGCCGAAGAGGGCGCCGATGCCCACATCGTCGATGCCCCCTTCTTGGGCGCGGTGCATGGCCGTCAGCCGCCGCAGGTAGTCGGACTTGGGGCCCCGGGGGTGCATTTCCCGGTATGTTGCGTGATGATATGTTTCCTGAAAGAGGACGTAGGTGCCGATACCGGCTTTTTTCAGACGCTGATAGCCATCCACATCCAGAGGGGCGATTTCGACATTGATACGCCGAATTTCGCCTCCCTTTTCCGTCTTGACGGCATAGACTGTTTCTATCGCCTCAAGAAAATAATCGAGAGCGGAACGCTGCGGGTGCTCGCCGCACAGCATCAGCACCCGCTTATGTCCCTCTCTTTCCAATACCTCGACCTCTTTGCGGATTTGTTCCATCGTCAGGGCAACCCTTTTCAACTCTTTATTGTCCCTGCGAAAGCCGCAGTACCGGCAATTATTGGCGCAGTAATTGGAAATGTAGAGAGGGGCGAATAAAACCAGTCGATTACCGTAGATACTTCGCTTGACTTCCCGGGCGGCCCGGAAAATCTCTCCGATGAGTTCCCGGTCTTCCGTCTGAAGCAGGACGGCCGTTTCTTTCGGGGAGAGTCCCTTCAGTTCCCGGGCCTTGCCGATGATCTCGATCACCTGGGCGGCGGCGGGCCGCTGGGACTTTTCCAGCAATTGTTCTATAAGTGCATCGTTGATGAAATCTTTCATTACTCATCCTTTCCTGTCTGCTGCTGATTTTCGATCTCCGAGCTACGTCGTTCATAAGCCTGCAAAGCGGCGGGGAAGGGCGCCAATGCCCTTTTTATCACCCCCTGGGTGCAAGCGATGGCCAAACCGTAGTTGGTAATCGGCACCCGTTGCTCCCGGGCTTGCTGAATTCTGCGAAGCATCTCCCGGCGGGTCAGCATACAGGCGCCGCAATGGACGATCAGCCGGTACTGACCGAGGTCTTCCGGGTAATCTTTCCCAATGGCGACGTCGGCCTGAATTTCTCCGCCCGTATATTGGCGCAACCACCGGGGAATCTTCACCCTGCCAATATCGTCCTGGAGGGGGTGATGGGAACAGGCCTCGGCAATGAGCACTTTGTTTCCCGGCTTCAATGTCGCAATGGCGGCCGCTCCGGCGGCGGCAACGTTAAGATTTCCCTTTTGACGGGCGAAAAGGATTGAGAATGTTGTACAGGGTGTTTCCCTGGGGATATCGGCGATAACCTTCAGAATCGCCTGGGAGTCGCAAACGACGATATGGGGAGGACTCTTTAAATTTGTCAGCACATAGGCAAGCTCCCGCTCCTTGACAATCAGGGCCGCCGCATCGTTATCGAGGGCGTCCCTGATTGTCTGCACCTGGGGCAGGATCAAGCGCCCTTTAGGCGCCTGGAGATCGATGGGCACCACAAGGATGGCCAGTCCTCCCGGCGGCAACAGATCACCGACCAGCGATGGGGGTTGGATAACATCGTCGGGCACAGCGGCCAATAAATGGCCCTTCAAGACATCCAGACAGGCGGCTCGGCCCGCTTGGTCCGTAGCGGCGACGGAGAGGAACCATGGTGTATTATCCTTGATTTTGCTAAGGAAATCTTCAGAGGGGCTTTTCAGATCTATTTTATTGACGATGATCAAGAGGGGAAGCTTCCGTTTTGCCGCTGCGGACAGGACTTTTTCCTCATATTCCGTCCAGATGTCGGCCTCCGTAACAAGGAGCGCCACATCGGCGCGGTTGAAGATTTTTGCCGTCTTCTTCAGTCGCAGCTCGGAAAGGGCGGAATGGTCGTCCAGACCGGCCGTATCCAGGAAAACAACGGGACCGAGGGGAAGAAGTTCCATCGTTTTTTCCACGATATCCGTAGTCGTTCCGGCAATTGTGGAAGTGATGGCGACATCCTGCCCGACAATCAGGTTCAGGAGGGTTGATTTGCCGACATTGGTGCGTCCGACGAGGGCGATATGCAATCTGTTTCCCTTCGGGGTCTTGTTCATTATTTTCTAAATCCCAGGGCCGTCAGGTTGTAAGGGGAGAAGGCCCTGGTTACGATTTCCGGTTCCAGCCTCTTCATAAGATAGGAGGCGATATCGTTTTCAGTGGATAATACCCGCCCTCCTGGGCTGGACAAAGGGGTCGTTTTAGCTTTTTTTCCCCCGTAATCCTTGAGGAGCTCCATAGCTTTTTCATAACCTATGTCGGGCAGCAGGGCCGTGATAATCGTGGAACTGCGATCAAAGTAGCCGCGACATACCGCCGTATCGGCGGTTATGGCAGATACATGTTTTGCCAGGAGCATATTTATATTTTCCAGCAAGGTTAAAGACTCCAGTAAGGCATGAGCAAGGAGGGGCTGGAATTCATTGATTTGCAACGTGCCCCGGCTGGCGACCTCCGTGATGATGACGTCGTTGGCGATTACCTTTATCCCTGTTTGCATGACTGCTTCCAGGAGGACGGGATTGACTTTTCCGGGCATGATGGAGGATCCGGCCTGCAGGGCGGGTAGATGAATCTCTCCGAGAAGATTAAGGAGACGAAGGTCGTTGGCTATCTTTATGAGGTTGGAGGCATGGGCCTTCAAGATGCCCGATACTTCAACAAAGGCGTCGGTGTTGGCCGTCTCTCCCATGATGTTTTCACCTCTGGCCAGACTTAAACCGGTTACCTCCCGCAATTTTTCAATAACCAGGAAGATGTAATCCCGGGGCGCCGTAAGTCCCGTGCCGACGGCCGTGCCGCCGATATTTACTACCCGGAGGCGCTCTTCACATTTGAAGGTGCGCCAGCGGTCTCGTGAAAACGCCTCGGAAAATGCGGAAAATTCCGCCCCCAGGGTGATGGGAACGGCCTCCTGGAGTTCCGTTCTGCCGATTTTGATAATGGCGCCGAAGCTTTTTTCCTGCGCCTGAAAAGCATCCTGAAGAAGGGCGATGGCATCGCTCAGGCGCCGCAGGCCCAAGATGGCGGCAATCTTAATGGCCGTCGGATATACGTCGTTGGTCGACTGGTGAAGATTTGCGTCATGCAGGGGGTGAACCATCTCGTAATCGCCCTTAACGCCGCCCATTATTTCCATAGCGCGGTTGGCGATCACTTCGTTTATGTTCATGTTGGTTGATGTCCCGGCGCCCCCCTGGAGGGCGTCAACAGGGAATTGATCGGCAAGACGCCCAGTGGCGATCTCATCACAGGCGGATGTTATGGATGTAAATTTGCGTAAATCAAGATATCCAAGCTCATGATTTGCCTGGCAGCATGCCTTTTTGACCATGGCCAGGGCCTTGATCAGCGAGGGGTTTACCCGTTCGCCCGTAATTGGAAAATTATTCAGCGCCCGTTTGGTATGAATGCCCCAATAAGCATGAATCGGCACCCCCAGAGAACCGAGGAAATCTTCTTCAATGCGTGTTGGTCTCATTTATGAGGAACATCCTCACCCCTCGAAACATAGTGCGTATGGAGCAGTTCGTGTGATTTGTGTCCCAGGGGCTCCTTGAGGAACCTGCTGTAAAGGTTCTTAACGGACTCATTTTCATGAGACTGGCGTTTTTGTTGGACGGCGTTGTCGTCCTGGTAGAGCGCCCCGGAACGGAGCGCCCGGATCTCGTTGGTGGTCGGAATGGGTTCCCCGCCCCCGGCGATACAGCCGCCGGGACAACACATGATCTCGATAAAGGCATAATCGGCCTTCCCTTCCCGGATAAGCTCCATCAGCCTTCTGGCGTTTCCGAGGCCGTGGGCCGCGGCGATCTTGACCGCTCCCAGGGGACCGACCTCGACGGCGGCTTCTTTCACGCCCTCCAAACCACGGACGGGGGTGACATTCAAATCCGGCAGGTCTCCCCCGGTGACGACGGCATAAACCGTCCGCAGGGCCGCCTCCATAACGCCGCCCGTAGCCCCGAAGATCGTGCCGGCCCCCGTGTACTCACCCATCGGGGCGTCATGGAGGCCGTCGGGGATGTTCGGGAAGTCGATCCCGGCTCCCTTGATCATCCGCGCCAATTCCCGGGTGGTCAGGACATAATCCACATCACGGTAACCGCTGCTTGCCATCTCCGGTCGCTGAGCTTCGAACTTTTTTGCCGTACAGGGCATAATGGAGACGGACACGATATCCTGGGGGTTAATTTTGGCCTCTTCGGCGTAGTAGGTTTTCACCAGGGCCCCGAACATCTGCTGGGGCGACTTGCAGGTGGAAAGATGGTCGAGAAGATCGGGATAAAAATGTTCGCAAAACTTGATCCAGCCGGGGCTGCAGGAGGTGATCATGGGCAGTTTGCCCCCCTCTTTTACCCGTTTGAGCAATTCGTTCCCTTCCTCGATGATAGTGAGGTCGGCGGTGAAGTTCGTATCGAAGACCTTATCGAACCCGAGCATCCGGAGGGCCGTGATCATCTTGCCGGTTACGAGGGAGCCGGGGGGCATGCCGAATTCCTCGCCAAGGGCGGCGCGAATGGCCGGGGCCTCCTGAACTACGACATGCTTCCCGGGATTGTTGATCGCTTTCCATACCTCGTCAATATCGTCTTTCTCGTAAAGCGCGCCGACGGGACAAGCCATGATACACTGCCCGCAGGCGATACAGTTGGATTCAATCAGGGAAAAGCCGAAAGCGGGAAGGACCTTGACTTTGCTGCCCCGGAAGGCCGGCGTCAGGACGCTTACCGTCTGTATTTGCTCGCATACCGCTATGCAGCGGTGACAATGGATGCATTTACGGCTGTCCCTGACCAGGGAGGGACTTGATTCATCGATCATGCCTTCCATGGCAAAATCGGGATAATCGAATCTCACCCGCTTGATGCCGACGGCCTCGGCAACCTGCTGTAGTTCGCAATTGCCGCTGCGGACGCAAGTGTTGCACTCCTGGGGATGGTTGGCAAGAAGGAGCTCCACGACCATCCTTCTCGCCGCCCGGACCCGTTCCGTGCTCGTATGGACGACCATGCCTTCCGTTACCGGGAAAACACAAGCGGCAGTCAGGCCTCGCTGGCCCTCCACTTCCGTCATACATACCCGGCAGGCGCCCGGGGCATGCCCGATTTCCGGCCAGGTGCAAAGGGTCGGTATTTTTATCCCCAGTTTTTTTGCTGCCTCCAGGATCGTGGCGCCGGGCCGGACAGCCACTTTCCGGTTATCAATCGTCAAAGTTACTAAAGACATCACGGTTCCTCCTGTCCAAATGTTATTTACCCACTCCTCAGTGGGACCGCTGCCTATTTCAGGGGCATAACCTCTCTTTCCACCCAGAGGGGGGACGTAGACTGCGCATCGTGGTAAGGGATTTTACCGCTCAGGATCATGGCCTTGAAATCATCGAACATATAAACCCCGAGAAACAGGTGCACCGGCAAAAAGAGGGTCAGGAGGAGGCCGAAGAACGTATGCAGGCTGCCCATAAAAGCGACGGCGGCCCGGGGCAGATTATGGGGGAAAGCCCATAAAATCCAGCCGGTGCCGATCAGGATGGCGCCGCCGATCAAAACGCACATTCCGAAGAGCTTTTGTCCCGAGTTATATTTGCCCATGGGGGGCACGGGCACCTTCTTTTTGAAGAGGAATTTCTGCGGGTAGCCGCCGAGAACGGAAAACCATTTCACATCATTTATGGAGATCGTAAACATCCGCTTGATAAATAATATGACCCGCTCAAAGCCGATAAGGAAGAAGGCGGCGGCATCCAAAGACAAAATGCCCCCCGTGACGATATGAATCTGCATGATCAGATTCATGTTATCTTCGGCAAAAGGCTTAAAATAAAGTGCCAGTCCCGTTAAGGCGAGGGGCAGAAAGCTGATGATGAGTAAATAGTGGAATATTCTCACCCTCAAGGGGTGCTTCAAGATCATCGTTTCATTGTGCATGATTAAATCTCCTTTCAGGAAAGACCTTTGGTTCTGTTGATATACTTGGTGTGCAGCAGCTCTTCCGACAGTCCGCCTAAGGGCTTGCCGCCAAAGTCCTTATAGTATTGGGCAACGGCCGGATTGGCGTGGCTGACGCGAATCTTTGCCTTTTCATCATCCCGGTAAAGACCTTTGGTGCGGGCCAGGATATAATCGTTTCGCGACGTGGCAAGATACTTCACCCAGACGACAGGTAATGCCAAAAGGGCGACGACAATGCCGCCAATGGTTATAAACTGCCTCCGTGATACATTAAATGGACTCTCCGTATATTGATATTCGTTGTTTTCCATGTCTGCTGCTCCTTTCTCTGCTATTTCCAGGCAAACCAGGGAAGGACCGCACCCAGCCAGGAAGAGCCGCCGCCCTGAATCGGTTGTCCGCCGCCGTTGATACAGCCGCCGGGACAATTCATGACTTCGATAAAATGATAGGGAGATCGGCCCGCCAAAACCTCATCGACAACGGGGGCAATATTTTCCGCCAGGCCATGCACCACGGCGACTTGGACAGTGACTTCCTTATTGTATTTACTGTCTTTCAAGGTAACGGCGGCGCTCTTTACGCCTTTTAAGCCTCTCACTTTCTTGAATTCGAGGGGTTTCAACTCTTCCCCGGTAAGCACGGCGTAAGCGGTGCGCAGGGCCGCTTCCATGACGCCGCCGGTATTGCCGAAAATGGTCCCGGCGCCCGTATATTCGGAGAGAAGGGTGCCGCCGTCCGCTTCTTTTTCCGTGGCCAGATTTATATTCAGTTTCTTGAAGAGGCGGCTGAGATCCCGGGTCGTCAGGACCACGTCCACATCGAGGTAGGGAGTCCCGGTCCCCGTATTTCCTTTATGCTTGTGGTATTCATAGGCGCTCTTGAATTCCGGCCGGGAAGCCTCCCATTTTTTTGCCGTACAGGGCATAATACCTACGGTGTAAATCTTGTTCGCCTCTTTACCCCAGACCTTGGTCCCATATGTCTTGGCAACGGCGCCGGCCATCTGCTGGGGTGACTTGGCTGACGACAGATTAGGAATCAGGGCGGGGTACTGGGTCTCCACAAATCGCACCCAAGCAGGGCAACAGGACGTAAACTGCGGCAAGGGGCCGATCTCGGCACCGTGTTCACCCTGCTCGCCGAAGACCGCATGGCGGGCCCGTTGAATGAATTCCGATCCTTCCTCCATGATGGTCAGGTCGGCGGTGAAGTTGTTATCCAGAATTTCGAAGCCCGCCTTCTTCATAGCCCCATAAAGCTTTCCCGTGACGAGAGAACCGACGGGCATGCCGAAGTCTTCGCCGATGGCGACGCGCACGGCCGGGGCGATAATCCCGGCCACGGTGAAGCTGCGGTCTTTCAATTTCGCGATCACCCCATCCACCGCATCCGAGGTTTCATAAGGGGCGCCGAAGGGACAGTTGATCAGACATTGAGCGCAATTAAGGCAACGATCAACGTCAATGCTATGCACGGCGCCGAACATCCCCTGAATCGCCCCGGTCGGGCAGTGACGCTTGCAGGCGTCGCATCCCTTGCAGAGAGATGAATTGATGGCGATAACGCCGGGTATCTCTCCCCGCTGATAAGTTTTTACAGCCCTACTCATTTCTATTTCCTCCGCTATTATTTAGTTATAAAACAACTATCTATCTCACGCACCGGAAGGCTTATGTCTTTTTTTGCATATGTTATTTTTTGCATATCGTTTTCTCTGGCGATTGTCAAGGGTCAATCCAGGATATCTGTCTCGCGATGACGACAGTATGCTGTGGCTGTTGTGACAAATGCGTTGATTTTGTTTGCGCTTTGGGGACGCCGGGCGACGTTTGTCCTTGACATTATGTCTTGATTAACATACGCGCACCGGAGTTGTTCACGACGGGGATAAAGACAAATTTTAAGGAGCAGATTAACCGTGAAGACCGATTTTAACGAGATTGATGAAGGGACCGGCTATATCGGCTACGGGGAAGCCTTCGATATCATCGGAGCTAATGTCCAACCGGTGGGAGACGAAGCGCTTTCCCTCAACCGGTGTGTATGCCGGGTTGCTGCCGCCGACCTGGTGGCGCGGGTGAGCTATCCTTCCGTAGATGTGTCGCTCAAAGACGGCTTTGCCGTTAAGTCTACGGATGTAGTTTATGCGGACAGGCGAAAACCGGTGCGCCTGAAGGTGGCCGGTGCTGCATTTGCCGGTGTCAAATACGACGGTCAAGTGAAAGACGGCAGTGCCGTTAAAATATGCTCCGGCGCCGCGATACCGGATGGAGCGGATGCGGTCGTATCCGGCGAGTTCTGTGAGGAGGTAGCGCCGGGAGAAGTCGCGATTAAAGCTGATGCCGGTCCGGGAAGGAACATATTGCACGCCGGTGTCGAGGTTAAGGCCGGAACAACTATTGCCAAGAGGGGAGAAAATCTTTTACCCGGCAAACTGGGACTGGCAGCGGCAGCGGGCATCAATCGGGCAAGGGTTCACCGCCGGCCGCGGGTGGCGATTATCAGTATCGGTGACGAAGTAGTGTCCCCGGGCGAAAAACTGCATATCGGTCAACTTTATGCCAGTAATCTGGTCACTATGGAGGCCTGGCTGTCTTCTTTCGGTATTCCCTGCGTTACTTCCGTTATTAACGATAATGAAGACTCCATCCGGCAGGAGCTGAAAAGGCACTTGCCTAATGTTGATGCCATTCTGACCAGTGGCGGCGCCTGGGGGAGCGAGCGCGATCTTGTCGTCGGGACATTGAACAATCTGGGTTGGCAGTTGCTATTCCATCATGTCCGCATGGGACCGGGCAAGGGCACAGCCTTCGGGCGCTGGGAGCACGTGCCGGTATTTTGCCTGCCCGGCGGGCCGTCCAGTAATGAAATGGCCTTCCTGCAACTGGCATTGCCCGCACTATTGCGCATGGGCGGTGAAATCAGGCATCCTCTTCAGACTGTGACCGCTAGACTTACGGAAGATGTGAAAGGTCGCCATCGGGCGTGGACGGAATTTAAAGACGCCGTCGTAACCCTTGATGGCGGAGGTAATTATACAGCGGCACTCTATAAAAACAGGAGCCGCTTACAGGCGATTGCCGGTGCCGGCGGCCTTATCTGCATTCCCGAAGGTAAAGAATATTTGCGCAGCGGCGATGTTGTGCCGGTACAGCTACTCAGACCGCGGCCGGATGATTTATAAACTTTAAACATTAAGGGAGAATCCGGAATTCGTGATGTATGACCGTCCTTATGCGCCTCCTGTCACTTCATTGACAAAAAATAAAGGCGGTGTCGAACCAACCACCGCCCTTAAACCTTGAGAGAGGCAGGGTTTCCATAATGTCCGTTGATGTTACCTCTCTCTATCGCTGCTGCCGCTATGGCAGACTTTATGTATTTGTTTGCTATCAGCCTTTCTTATACTGATAAGGCGTAGCCATCGGGTCAATCCAACCCTTGAAAGCTTTCTTTTCCTTTTTCATGATCCTTGCTCCTCTCTCTTAAGTTAAAAATCGTTATCGTGGCAGCTTAATGAATGACGACGTCAATGATGGTGGATTCGTAACACTCGGGCTCCTGTTTCCCCAAAACTTTCTCGCCTTTGTACGCATTCTTTTCCGCTGTCTTTTTCATCTGCTCATCTCCTTTCATACTCTCAAAGTTATGGAACTTTGTAGTTCAAAATGGATCAATGCTTATTTGTAATCTTTCGCAAAAGGATAGCACATCGAATCTACCCAGATCCCGCCAACCTTTTGTGCCTTCTGTTTCACTTCTTTCATGGCCTTCTTCCCAGCCAATGGGCCGTATTGCAGCATTTTATGTCGCTTCTTTGCCGCCTGTCCTTATCTACCTGGTTTCGAACGGGGTGCACATGGGGTCCAACCAGGTTTTGCCGGCCTTCTTTGCGAATCTCTCTTCTTTCTTGGCTCCTGTCTTCTTCATGGTCGTTTCTCCTCTCTCTATTGATAAAATTACAATCCTTTGAGACCTGCCATGTGGTGACGGCTGGTCCTGTTTCTCAATATGTCTTCTTTGGTGCTGGTTGTATATCTTCTCCATCCTTCAGCCATGGCATCCAGCACATCCATGGAGGGCAGAGGCATAAGGCATTGATCGTGTTCCCCAAGATGTCCCTTTTAGGACTGAATTCGATTCTTTGGGTGCCGATGCTTGTCATGGTCTTTCTCCATCTCTCTTTCTTTCGGCCCTAAGATAATCCTGGTAACTATTTTTAACAATCAGGGGAATGATGAATGTGGGATGAGAAAAGGACGATTATCTGAGTAAGGGCATTTCATATTATATATAAGACTTTGTCCGATGGGATGAGAAGAATGATGGCAGAAATCTGATTGTCGGTTGTCCAAATCCTAATTTCCATCATTTCGTTAAACCATTTTTAAAGTATCATTAAGAAAACATCCAAAACCCAGCTAAAAAATCACCGATCTTCTCAAACATGATTGAGATTATGCGTATCTAAACATGCACTTACGATGTGTGGAAGACCACCTTACAGAACTTGGCACACTTTAAGCAATATCTAAAGTCAAACGAAACAAATAAAAAAATAGACATAGGAGGACACAGATTATGAAAAAGACATTAGGAACGATGGTAGCGGCAATAGTAGTGGTGCTCTGCACCGGAACTTTCGCACTGGCGGAATACGCGGCAGCGGGCGTCGGTAACTTCCCCTACTTCCAGCTTGGATGCCTGATTATCGGCGGGATGACCGTAATCAGCCTGAAGCACAAGTATGAGAAGATGTACACCGGTGAAGTGGCTGGCGTCTTCGCTCTCTACACTGTCCTGATCGCCCTGTTCACCAATCCGGTGATCGAAGGCATCAAGAACCTGGTTGGCTAAGTAATAAGATCGATTAAACGAGGAAAAGAGGAACAGATCATGGCAACACTGCAAGAGACAAAGAGGCCCCCGTTGAGCAAGTTTAACCCCGTGATGATCGTCAGCGCCTACGGATTCGTGATTGCCATCGCCTCATTACTGTTCTTCTACATAGGCTTCAGAATCGACCAGTATTTCGGGACAGCCCCCAACTTCATGTTCGGGATGTTCTTTCTGGCCCTCTTCCTGACTATCGGCAGGCTATATCAGGAAGCGTGGCTGAGGCGAAAAGAGGTTTGATAATTCTATCTGACAAATAAAGACACGTCTTTTGAAAGTCTGTGTCCCTTTAAAAAGCCCTCTGAAGAAACCGGTTCGTCAGGGGGCTTTTAATTTTATATTTGATTTAAGGTGCACAACAGGGGTGCTCCTGAGACACAATGATTACTATTCGAAAAGTGCAACGTTAAGTTTACCCACCGCCGGAAACTTGCGGCACACTTTCCGCGGTCGGATTTAGTGGTTGGGCGAGTTTTTTTATTACTTTATCACCAACTCATTGTTCCAGGAACGACCTAAGATCATTTGTAAATTTGATTGGATTCTTGAACATAAGAAAATGGTCACCTTGTTCCTCTTTTGTGTAAGTATATAGAATTGAGTTCTTAATGACTGATTTCATCCAGCGTTGGCTTGGCAAATTATTACTGTAGTCACCAGAGAAAATTGCTGTTAGGAAAGGAATTCCCTCTTTCAAAGAATTGGAAGAGAGATATTTAGAAGATAAACGTCCTTAATGATCTTGAAGATAGAAGATTCTTGCCACCTTTCTTTTGGCATTCAGACGCCATTTTGTGGATGTGGATTGAGAGGGTTCCCGCCGAATTGTCCGGTTCAATATCGGCTGATGAGACAAACAGTTCCCGCACCAGTACCCGGGCCTCATCCTCATTTTTCAAACAACGGCGCAAAATGGCTAACTGCACGGCAAGCGCACCTGCCTAAGGCAAGCACCCGCTGTCCTTCGGTAAATTCTCCCGCGTTCCCCAGTCGTTGCTCGGCACGGCCTCGTATGGTACCGGAAACACTTGCTTCTGCACAGTGAACTGGGTCGGCATGGCCGAGCCCGGATTGCCGTAGTCGACGATCCAGAAATAATCGTAATTGCCGCCATACCAGTCTTTTGGCACATTGGGTAGCGTATCGAGATTGAGCAACTGGCGCAAGGTCACTTTCTCAGTCGGAAACTGCTCTTCGAGTTTCTTCATAGCGATATGGTCGTGCTCCCACACCATTACCACGGTCTTACCGTCCCAGCGCGGGTTGGTGAGCACGGCATTTGCCGCCTCCTGCGTGCGCTGATTCAATTGCAGCGCTTCGGCCTTCTTGTCCAGACCCGGCAGCGGCACCACGGAATAGAGCTGCAACGGCAGGCCCCAGCTTTGCGCCGCCGGGCTGGCCAGTTCCAGCGTATGCAAGGTAACGGCGAAGATGCCGTCCGGTCCGGTGCCACCGGGGAACATGCTGTTGGACGCGCCCTTGCCCAGGTAGTTCGCCTGCAAAGCCAGCGCGCGCTGCTGGCCGGTTGCACAGAGCTTATAGGCGTCCTGTTTCTCGCCATGGCGCAGGATGATGATCCGCTTCGGCACCGCTTCGACCACCGGCGCGATGACCAGGCTGAGCAGGGCTGCGCCCAGCAGGGCCTCCCCCAGCCGGCGAATGATGCCGCGCCGTCCGGTCTTATACTTTGTGCTCATGGCCCCCGTCCCCAAATGTCGAGTTGTAATCATTCGCATCTTCTGCTCCTTATCTGAAGCCAGCTCCTGCAAGTTGCTCATGCCCTCACTTACCTGAAAATTGGCTGACATCCAATGATATACTTCTACCCGTACTGCTCAGGTAAGATCAAGGAAAATCTGATCTGTGCCGGAAATTGTAGCCATCTACAAGTCAAGGGTTTGCCATGACTTACGTTCGTGAAGATTAATGAAAGTAAGGTGCAACGTAAGGGTCAGCAGCGCGCGTAGCGCGTCGGCTGTATTGCTTTTGTTCGGTTTTATACATTGCCTTGAAGTTCTTGCTCGGGCATCTCTTTGAAGTAGATAAGCTCAGACACTGAAGATAATTCCCCTAAAAAGTTCTCATCATGACGGTACATTGCAATGACCAGATCCCAGATTTCGATCGTCATGTGTAGGAAGCGGTTGAGTTTCTCAAGAGTCAATCGGTCGACTGTGTGGTAATTCGTATTATTCTTATTCTTCCCAAAGTGACGAATCGCTGCGTAGTATGTCAATAAATCTCTAAACGTACTATTCAGGCGTCGCCTTGTAGTACGGTCTGTGCAAGCACGATTGACAAGAGAGGAAAACATTTCACCAGGTTGATCCATTTTCTCCTTTTCTGGAGAAGGACAATTCTGCCCGATCAACTGTGAGAGGGATAGTCCTAAAGTGCTGATAATGAATGCGAGCCGTTCAGTATAATGGTCGACCTCGTCTTTTCCATTGTTCCGAATCACTTCGACGAGGTCGTTCCAACATTCGGCTGCCTTCTCCAATGAATATAATTGTAGATTTGTGTCTCCGATGGAAGTTGGTGAACTGAGATGGCAATAATATGTCATTATCGTGTACTCCAATTTACCGAATCGCTGCGGATGGCATCCGCGGGTTCTTCTTGCGCGACAACTATTCTGGTTCCTGCTGAGGATGATCTTCTGACCAGCCCACCAACTTCTTTTCCGCTTCAGTTTGTTCTTCGTGCCATTTTGACCACTGTGCGTCTTCGTCTTTCAGTAGCTCTGCACTAACTGTTCTCGGTCTCAGACTTGCCATGTTCGCATCAGGCTTTGACGCAAAAATAAACCGATGGGCGTGCTCGGCGATGCAGCGTCGTATTATTTCTGCCTGCCCGGAGCTAAACCGTGTTCCACGTTGCGGCGGTTTCGATCCAACTTGCGTATAAAGGAGGTGGTTTGGACTGATCGGCATGAATATTTCTGTTCCTTTACTTCCCCAACCACCACCGAAATCATATTTGCTATGATTGTAAAAATTCAGTCTGATTACGGGATCATCACTCGTAAACCATTCAACTCCTTTCGGCGGAGCCATGATTGTCCACCGATGCTGCTGCAGAACTTCGGCGGTTTTGCTAAGGAGATGTTTTATGTTGAAAAGCCACAAAGCACGTCCAACAACACTCTCCGCTTTGATCGTTCCGAACTCTTGGCCTGGTTGAATCTCGGTAGTGACACGGATCGGGAAATAGTCTGCCTGAGGAAATGGCGCGCGAATTTCTTCTCCACGAGCTTTCATCGACTCCAATTTCTCGACAGACTTCTCCAAAGTCCTTTGGAAAAAGTCCGGGAAAGACTCATACCAACGCCGGAGAAACTCCACCAGTCTTGCAGGAGTTCTCACGTCCTGAGCGGCTAAAAAACATATCAAGACCCGCCAGTCGGATGGCTGGAGGCGACTATCTGAAACAACCTTTTGCAACACTTCTGCGGCGGGCGTCTCGTATTCACGGTCGAACCATTGCTCTATCTCGTCAGTTGCGCCTCCTACTGCCAATCTCGTGTATAGATGTGCATGATAGGCAACGCCTCGAATTGATTTCTCATTCCATAGATGTACATTCGCGTGTGAAGCAAGCACACGATATAACCACACACGCCTGGGAGAGGATTCCCAAGCTTTAAGGTATTCACAAGGAACGTAGTGGTTGTCACGATGAAAATCTGCTTGGGTCAAGAACGCCTCCGGGATCAAGCAATGCCATGGCGTTTATCTATGGGCCGAATCGCGGCGCTAACCCGTGGAACGAAGCTTGCTGTGCCGCAGGCACATGCAAGCGAGAGCCATCGAGGTCAAGTGCCTTGTTCTGCCGCGCTTGCGCGGCGGGGCAAGGCACTTGACGAAGGCAGCGCCGCGATTCACGCCGACGCGCTAGCGGCGGCGTGAAACGAAAAGCTCAGCCGGAGCGTAGCGATCGGCTGTAGCGACGGGTTGGACAATGCTTATCATATTACCACTGCCCGCTGTTAATGGTGGATTCCGATATCATTTTTCATTCCGCCGCATCACACTCAAGGTACTTCCATATCTTGGAGCCAAGTAACGTTCGTTCTGGTCATGATTGGTGGTGGCACACCTGGCAACTGGTCGTAAACCTGCGCAATAGCAACTCGTAGGCTTTCGAGGTAGCGCCTGCAAGAAGTCTCATCAACCGCGGCTGCGCAAGACGGCTTTCTTGAGAGAGGATCTATGTCTGATTCCAATTCTTTTGCATGCATAAACGAGTTACGTGCAATACGGAGAGCGTCAAGATCATCATACACCGGCGTATTAGGTGCAAGCGGAGTGAATTTAACGCCTTTTGCCTGGGCAATAATGGTTGCCGACTCGTTAATCTTCTGCAGAGGCTGCCTTCTATCCCTGTAATCCGGGTGTTGGGATGTTGCAGAAAATACGAGAATATTTCCTGTAGCTTCGACACATGCAGCAGCCGCAACTATACAATAGATACCATGCCTAAAGGCAGCGTCAGAATCATCAATAGAACTAGTCTTCTTTAACTTGTTGAACTCCAGAATAGCGGTTTCGTAGTGGAGCAACGCGAATGACACCTCAACCCGCGGATCACCAGTCGAACTATGCGTGAGCCTGCCATACTTTGTTAATACAGGCGCTGGGTAGTCTAGAGCCCTTTCATGAGGTGCCATCGCTCTATGATGTTCGGTAGCGGCTGTCAACACTTTCTCATTTTCTGCAAAAATATTATCCAACAAACCCGACAATGCACTCAGATCGATACCAGTGCTGTAGCGTTGTCCGAGATAGTCATGCCACAATGCCTCAACAAAATCAGACAGTGGATTAAAGTCTACGTGGGGTGATTTTGGGCGGCTGTACTTATTCACAGTTATCAAATCAGCAAACTTACGTTGATAGAGTGCATCACTACTGACATATATGTACTGTGTACCGGATGCCGCGAACGGATGAGTGCCAACCAGAAGCGGGGCATTGAATCCGAATAGACCGTGAGCTTGGGGATTGGCTAACCCTTCCACTATGACTCGCCCAGACGGCGAAAACCCTCCAGTAAGTCCAGGGCCAGCTAAGGACGCTATAACTCGCTGGCCAAGCTCTGTTCTACTAATATTCTGAAAAAGCATAACTGATGCAAATACAGCGAAGTCGCCAACTTTCACCAGATATTCTTCTACGCGCTCCTTGTCGATGGACAAGTAAGGGTAATTAGAGTTTGGTATCCACGCATCTCGATATCGCTGCAAGATATGCTCTAACTTCAGGAGAGAGTAACTGTCTATATTAGATAAGTCAACGCCATCAGTGGTTAAGTACTTTTCCATTCATCCCTCCACAGAAATAGAACCAAGTCCGTTTGCTCAACTGGCCTTTACTTTCACACTATCATCAGTCCAACAAGTTATTCTATCGTTTCTGGATATCTCCACAAATTGAATGTCCATCCGCCTGTCATTTTGCCATTCCCGGCTCAACCGATTTTCCCTACGAAAGTCTAAGTGATTTAAAAGAATATACAATCTACGGATACCTTTTGTCATTGGCCATTTCCCCGCTTCCGTATATCATGTCAATATTCAGGTTATCCAGAAAACTGGAGATTCCACATCTGGGCTGTGCTGTCTGCATTACAGGTGAGAGTGGCAGGATATATTTGGAGAAGTTAGGGCCAAGTCTTGAAACGTGCATTGCTATTCCTCACGCTCAAATTCCTTTTATTGGGGCAGGCAAGGGCAATGTTGCATAATGATTGAGGGTTGTCAATATACTTTTAGATCAAATAGTTCCATTGATTAACGATCGAAAGTTGGAATATCGGAGGAGAAATCAATTTTATTGAGTAGGAAGGAGTGGAGAGGCAATCTGAATGTAATTCTTGCTGCTAAATATTTGCGGCTTTCCACCCGTATTCATTGAACAGGTCCGATCAAACAATCGTCTTTTAACAAAATCAGTTGATTGCGAGATCAACTACGGAGCAGACATATCAACGCTGGATGGATGCGCCGCGTCTGACTCCTTCCAGAAAGCAGATAGTATCATATTTCCATATTCAGCCATACCAACTGGCCTGACCGTGGGACAGGAAAACGAAAAAAACGGGGAACACTTTCGTCAATGCGTTAATAGTATCGATGTTTTAACCTCTGCCGGCACACCGGCAATGGCGCGGACATGTTCGTTCCCTTTCTTGATCGCGAAGGAAGCACTTCCTTTCGCAATTAATTGGTTACTTTCATCGAAGATTTCCGCCTCCCCATAGGCCAACTGGCGGCCGCGGCGGATGAAACGACCCTTTCCGAGCAAAGCGCCGCTTTTTACGGTTACGAAGTAATGAAGCTGCAAGCCCGTTGTCATGATCATTTCGTCATCTTCAAGGTGCGGGAAAATGGAGGCGCTGCAGGCCGCATCGGCCAGGGAAGCGATGACACCGCCGTGCACCGTTCCCCAGAGGTTCTTGTGTTTCCTTGCTGATGATATTCTGAGTAGCGATCCCCGTTCATCCATCCTTTCGATCGCCAGCGATATGGTTTCGAAATAGGGCACCGCCCCGATTCCAGACCTGATGAATTCCCTGACGTTCATCGTTAGCTCCCTCTTTCCAACTGGCGTCGGTCCAGCATCTCGCCCACTAGCTTCGCCGTCTCCCCGGTAATCCGCAGGCATTTTTCGTATTTCTCACTGCTGTGGAAACCTTTGGCCTGGTTTTTGTCTTTCCAGTCCACCCCGATGATATCGCGGCAGCAGAGGCCTCCTCCGGCTATTTCTTCCCGGAAGCGCCTTAAAAATTCCTGCCCGTACTTCCACATGAGGAGATCCTCTTTTTCTTCCTCCCGGCTGCGGCTAAAGACAAGACCGAAGGCGGCCAGGCCGCCGACGGCGCTGCCGCAGACATCGCCCGTGGCTGCCAGGCCCGCCCCGAAGGGTCCCATGGCCCTGATCAGTCCGTTGTTGGGCCCGTACCCCAATTTTTCCAGCGCCACGGCGATCACCGCCTGGCTACAGTGGAACCTCTTCGTCATTATCTGGATCGCCTTTTCTTTCATTTCTTCCGGTGTCATGACATCTCCTTTCCTGCCTAGCATTTGATCATAATAACGGGACGTTAAATCACCCGTTTCTCGACTTTTTACGGGTTCATCAAAGTCACTTCTTTTCCAGAAGATCCGCCAGCAGCCCCGTCGCCTTTGCGGTAAGCTCTTTGCATTTCAGGGATTTCTCCTGTTCTCCCAGGGTCTTCAGAATAATCCCGCAGTTGGTCGAACCGAACGCCTCGATAAATGCTTTGCGAAACTCCCCTATCACTCGCTGGGCGCCGCTTATCTCCTGGCGCTGTTCCATCCTGCCCAAGAGATAGCCAACGGCGATAACACCTCCCGTCAAGGCGCCGCAGATATCCTCCTTTGATCCGCCGATGCCGCCGCAAAAGCCGGAGGCTACCCGGACGGGATACCCATCCGGGTTCTCGGCAAAATGATCGACGATGGTCTTCGAAATCGCCTCGGAGCAACAAAAACCGTTTTGGTAATAATCAAAAGCCTTCTTTTCCAAATCTCCTTTTGGCATCGCCTCCACCCCCATTTCTTTTTTATGGAAAATAATCCCTTTCTAAAGTATAAATCAAATGAATTGTAATTATTATATGCATAATTTATTGTTATGGATACTTATCTCAATCAGTTGAAGATCTTTCATGTCACCGCCCGGGAGGGGAGTTTCACCCGGGCCGCCGCGGCGCTGTTCCTTACCCAACCGGGAATCAGCAAGCATATCAAGGATCTGGAGGAACATTACGGAACAAGGCTCTTCGACCGGTTGGGGAAAAAGGTGGCCCTTACCCGGGCGGGGGAAATCCTTTTCGCCAAGACGGAAACCATCTTCAACATCATCTCGCAACTGAAGGTGGAAATCGATGAATTACAGGGCCTGCAGGGCGGTTTATTGAAAATCGGCGCCAGCATGACCATCGGTGTCTATGTCCTGCCGCCGGTGTTGGCAAGATTCCGGGAAACTTATCCCCAAGTGGACATCAGCCTCGACGTCGCCGTCAACCGGCAGGTGGAGGAGCATCTTCTTAATAATGCCATTGACATCGGTTTTCTCGGGGCCCCTGCCGCCGACGGCAGACTGGTCACGGGACCTTTTTTAACAGACGAACTGGTCGTAATCGTACCGATGAACCATGAATGGGCGCGGCGGGATTTTGTCCCGCCCCATGAGCTGATAAATCAAACCTTCGTCATGGCCAAAGAGGGTTCCGGGACGAGGCGGATCATCGAAGCAAGGCTCGCGGACCGGGGCATAACCTTAAAGAAGACCGTCGAGTTCGGCCATACGGAAGCGGTAAAGAAGGCCGTGGAATCAGGCTTGGGGATAGGTATTCTGTCTAAGCTGGCCATTGCCCGGGAAGAGCATCTGGGCCTGATCAAATCCCTGCGTCTGGAAGGGGTCGATCTGACCCGGACATTTTTCTTTGCCTATCGCCAGGATAAATATCTTAATACGGTTACAAAGACTTTTTTGCAGCATGCCGTTTATGGAGGAGCCCGGAACTGACCAATAATCACGTTGGCCGAAAGGACCTCCGCATTCTGGAACTGATAAGAACCGCTGATTACTGAGAAGGACGGGCAAAGAAACCGACATAAACGGAAGCCTTGGTAAGCCAATATTTCCGCCGGGGAGCTCCATTAATGTTGACAATCCCGCACCGATTGTCTATAAGGCCGACGTTGCAGGAGTTGTGACTACCAATAACAAGAGATATTTAGATGATTCACTTATTATTTTTCACACCATTAATATGAGGCGCCGATAGAGAACCCGGGCGGTTCTCCATCAAGCGCCGTTTTGCCGTCCTGCCACCCCTGACCGAGTAGCCTCTTGCTGGTCATGCCGTGGGAAGCGCGGCATGGTGCCACAAGGAGGCGGAATTGGTCGACCAATATCCCCAAAAATCTATTCATTTTAGCAAGGTTTGTCCATGACGACCCTCGGCCTGGATATCGGTTCCCGGACGATCAAGCTGGTGGTCCGGGAAAACGGCGCTGTCGTTCTGACCCGCAAGGAGCTGACCTCCTATGATCCCTTGGCCGTCTGCCGGGAACTGCTGAGAAATGCCCCCGGAGGCCCGCTCGTGGCCACCGGTTATGGCCGCCATCTGATCAAGGAATATCTCCGGTGCGAAACGATCAGCGAGATCAAGGCCTTCGCCCTGGGGGCCCGGGCGGTTTTCCCCTCCTGCCGCACCATCCTCGATATCGGCGGCCAGGATACCAAGGCCATCGCCCTCACCGCGGACGGCAGGATCGACAAGTTTCACATGAACGATAAGTGCGCCGCCGGGACGGGGCGGTTCCTCGAAATCATGGCCACGGCCCTCGGATTGTCCTTGGGAGATTTCATGACCGAGGCTCTGGCGGCGGAAACATCCCATCCCATCAACAGCATGTGCACCGTTTTCGCCGAATCGGAGGTCATTTCCACCATCGCCCGGGGGACGGCGCGCCCGGCGATTGCCCTGGGCATCCATCAGGCCATTGCCGCCCGCGCCGTTTCCCTCCTGGAGCGGGTATCGATCACCGAGGATATCCTCTTTGCCGGAGGGGTGGCCCTGAATCGCTGCATGCAGAGGGAGATTGAAAACAAGCTGGGTCGCAAGGTTCATGCACCCCCGGACCCGCAAATCATCGGCGCCCTCGGGTGCGCCCTCCTGGCCGCTAATAATGTCTGAATTTCAATAAAAATAAAGGAGGAAAAGAGAGATGCCATTTAATGTTCCTGACGTAAAACCCCTGATTGAAGATGAATTTGTCGGTGAGGCCGCCAAGCGGGCACTCCAGTATATCCAGACCAAGCGCGCGGCGGGGATGCCCGTGGCGGGCATTTACTGCGGTTACGCCCCCATGGAGGTGATCCGCGCCGTCGGGGCCGTGCCGGCTATCCTCTGCGCCTTCGCCAACAAGACCATCGCCGCGGCGGAAGCGGTTCTGCCGGCCAACCTCTGCCCCCTGATCAAGTCGAGTTACGGGTTCATTATCACCGATACCTGCCCCTTCTTCGGCATTTCCGACGCCGTGGTGGCGGAAACCACCTGCGACGGCAAGAAAAAGATGTTCGAGCTGATCTCAGAGTACAAACCAATGTTTGTCATGGACCTCCCCCAGTTGCCCGACGAGAAGGAGGCTTTGGCCAACTGGGCGGTGATGATCACCAAGCTCCAGGGATTCCTGGAAAAGACATTTTCCACGTCGGCCACTCCGGAAGGTATAGAAAGAGAGATCAAGGCCACAAATATCAAAAACCGCCTGATGAATCGCGTTTTTGACTATGCAGCAAAAAAACCATCCCTCCTGAAATGGAGTGAGACGTACGAATTGGCCTTTCTGGCTCAGGTGGCTACCACCGCGGATCTCCAACCGATTTTTCGGGAAGTTTTCAAGACGATCGAGGACAGGGAGGCAAAGGGAGTTCATTACGGAACCGCCTCCGCCCCCCGGGTGCTGGTCACCGGCTGCCCCGTGGGCGGCGATTCCACCAAGGTTTACAAGATCATCGAAGAGGCGGGCGGGGTGGTTGTAGCCATGGATTCCTGCACGGGAATGAAACCATTTATGACGGAAATCGAAGAAAACACGGGTGACCCCATCGCCGCCGTCGCCGCCCGTTATCTGCAGCTTCCCTGCTCCTGCATGACCCCCAATACGCGGCGACTGGACGAACTGGACAAGACCATCGCCTGTTTTCAGCCCGACGTGGTCATCGAAGTGGTCCTCCATGCCTGTCACTCATACAACATCGAGGCCTACAAGATCATGAACCATGCCAAAAGCAAGCATAATTTGCCGTACCTGAAGATCGAAACGGATTACTCCGACGGCGATGTCGAACAGATCCGGACCAGGGTGGAGGCCCTCTTCGATAGCTTATAGTAAGCTGTGTTAAGGGGGATTTTTCAGTATAGTATCTCCTTGATACTCCGGGCGAGGGTGTTCAGTTTAAAGGGCTTCTGGATGAACCCGTTGCAGCCCCGGTCAAGGATATGTTGCGCCTCGCCGTTGATGCTGTACCCGCTGGAGAGCAGCACCCGGATCTCCGGATTGATCTCCCGGAGGCGATCGAAAGTATCTCCCCCCGACATCCCCGGCATAATCATGTCCAAGATGACCAGGTCAACCTCGTTTCTTTTTTCCATGTACACGGCGATCGCCTCCTGACCGCTCCCGACCGCATAGACCATGTATCCAATCGACTCAAGCAGCTCCCTGTTTACGTCCAGAATTATCTTTTCATCGTCCACCAGCAGGATCTTTTCTCTGCCACCGGTGATGGTCCCGAGCGCCATCTTTTCCTTTAATACTTCCTGCTCAGAAGCGGGCAGATAGATAGTGAATGTCGCCCCGTGACCGGGCAGACTGTCCACATTGATCATGCCCCCGTGCCCACTGATGATCCCATAGACTGCCGCCAAACCCAGGCCGGTTCCTCTTCCCATTTCCTTTGTCGTGAAAAAGGGGTCAAAGATCCGATCCCTTGTCTTCTCGTCCATCCCGGTACCTGTATCGGTCACGGATATTTTAACATATCGCCCCGGCTTAATTGTTAAGAGAAATGCCTGTTCATCATTGAGAAGGACATTTTCCGTCTCCAGATAGATCTCGCCGCCCCCCGGCATGGCCTGCCAGGCGTTTACATACAGATTCATGAACACCTGCTCCATCTGTCCCCGGTCAACCTCCACATTCAAGAGGTCTTCCCCGCATTTTAGGTGGATGGAGATTTCCTTTTTGGTTCTGCCGAACATGGAGGAGGTCTTTGCGAGGATATCGTTCATGTCGGCGAGCTTGACCTCATACCTCCCCCCCCGTGCAAAACCCAACAGTTGCCTGGTTAAATCCGCCCCGCTTTGCACCTGTTCCTCGATCCGTTTGAGCCGCTCATAATTGGGATGGGAGGGAGCGAGATTCATAAGCGACAGGGAAGCGTATCCCTGAATCCCCATGAGCAGATTGTTGAAGTCGTGAGCGATGCCGCCGGCAAGAGTGCCGATGGCCTCCATCTTCTGGGCCTGCTGAAGCTGTGTTTCGAGCTTGGCCTTTTCCTCCGCGGCCCGTTTGCGGTCGGTGATATCCGGGAAAACGACAAATGCAGCAATCATCTCTCCCGCCGCGTTGAAAATTGGCGCCGCGTTCACCATCTCCCAGCGCAACGTCCCGTCCTTGCGCACTACGACAATCTCTTTATCTCGCGTCGTTACCCCTTGCAGAGCCAACGCCAGCGGCAGTTCTGACCATGATATCCGTTTTCCCTTCTCGTCAAAGTCCCGCCAGGTCGGATTTATTTCCGTAATGGATTGTCCCACGTAATCACCCTCATCCTCAATTCCTAACACGTCGGCACACGCCCGGTTGAGGTTTAGAAATATTCCGTCGGGCGCGCTTACCAATGCCATCGGGACAGGGGTTTGCTCAAAGGCAGCTTGCAGCAGCACTTTGGTGTTGGCCAGGTCCCTCTCTGCCGTGACTCGCTCGGTAATGTCCACGGAGATGCCACCCAGTAAAGCCGGCTTGCCCTCTACGGCAATCGGGAACTTGTGGGTTGCAAAAAAGCGTTCGCCCCCCTTGATGTCCTTAACTTTTTCCTGTATGACCCTTGGCCCTTCCACCATGACCGTCCGATCATCAGCGACCATCCATTCCGCGACCTCGGACGGCAGCAAATCCTCCGTCAGTTTACCCACGCAGTTCCCCCATCCGAAGAGCTCCTGGAGATAACGATTGGCGAACAGCAGACGGCCCTGCGCATCCTTGATAAATACGGCAGCGGGTAACTCCTCCATAAAAACCAAGAATCGCTCCTCGCTTACCCGCAGTGCATCTTCGGCCTGTTTGCGTTCCGTAATGTCAATGTGCTGAATAATGGCATGGATAACCCGCCCATCATCGCCAAGAATGGGAGAAATGGTTACTTCCAGAACGACGGATACCTGCTTCCTTAGATCAAGGTTCTTAAGCCGTGAACTGTCGTATTCGAGTCTGAACCTAGCGGTCGTCCCTTGCTCAAACACCTGCGTGACCAATGACAGGTATCCTTGTTCGATGACAATAATGTCCTGAAGGATGTTGTATTTCCCCACGACCTCGTCGTCGGTAATATGAAGGAGATCCCGACAGGCCTGGTTAAGGTAGATAAGCGTGCCCCGGCCATCGGAAATCCACGTCGCCGCCGGACTGTGTTCAATTATATTGTTCAGGAATGCTTCTGAAGATCGCAGCGTCTCCGCAGCCGGCGTGCGTTTTGATTCGGATGCTTCCAGTTCGGTGATTCTCTGTTTCAGGAAGGCATTCTCTGCAAGCAATTCTTGATTTGTTCTGCGAAGATCTTTCATCTGAGGCCCCCCACCACATGTAGCCGAATGACCTATTTGCCGGAACGCACCGGGAGTGCCCGGTACAAGTAGCTGAAAGACTGATGACGCCAGAGCCGTCTGCCGTCGGTGAAAAAGAAGAGGGCGGCGTCGGAACCGCGTTTCTCCGCTGCCCAAGCCCAAGCACAAGTAAGACCAATCGCTTCTGTCAAATTAACGTCATGTCCGCAACCGACCGTATGAGTTTGGGCAGGGTCATACAACCCCGCCAGTTCATCAACCGTCGGCATTCGCCAGTCCTCGTAGCCGCCGCCGCGATACCTCTCACAATAACGCTCAGCGCCTTGCCGGTTGACATCTTCACCGTTGTCCTTCGCCGCCCACATGAGTCCCGATTTCTGATCCAGAACGGTGCCGTCGCCATTAGCAATAAACCGGACGCCCTTATCGATTCCTTCGGCCAGACCCACACCGGGAAAGGAGGAAAGAAGCACCCAGAGGAGGAAAAGGACAATTCTCACCGATTTTACTACCACGTCGGGCTCCTTATTGCCTATTTGACGGAACGCACCGGAAGCGCCCGGATAATGGTGATTTCATCGCTTGACTGCTTACTCCAGTAGCGCCCGCCAAAGGCAAAAGAGAAGAAGGCGGCATCGGAACCGCGTTTTTCCGCTGCCCAGATGAAACTATCGGTTAGATCGATGAGCGGCGTAATATAGCACCTGCCGTTACAGGGCTGCCTCTCTCCCTCATCAAATAATTCCGCCAGCTCATCCTGCGTCGGCATCCGCCAGTCCGTATATCCCCCCCCGCGATAATTCCGGCAATAACTCTTGGCATCCGCCCATTTTATGTTGCTTCCATTGTCCTGCGCCGCCCACATCAACCCCGTCCGTGTGTCCAGAACGGTGCCGTTGTCATAGGCGATGAAGCGGACATCCCGGTCGGTTTCTGCGGCCGTGGGCTGAAAGGGAGGTTTCGCCATGGCGAGGGCCGTGCCCTTTTGCACTTGTTGCCCCTCAGACGCTGAATTCAACGAAGATGGGTAGATTAAAACGAAGACAAACAAGACAAGGAAGATTCTCATAGGTATGGCTTGCATAGAAATAACCCCTATTTAACAAATCGATATTCCTTATACTTCATCTGCCCTTAAATGACAATTTTATGTTGCGGTCTTCCAAGGGATCGTCTTTCACATATCTTTCATCATTCTGTCATCATTCTGTAACATTTGTTGACTATAGTAGCCGCAAATACCCATTTTGGGAAAAATAAGGAGAAAATAATGAAAAGATTTTTCAGGGTTTTAGTCTATGGGCTGTTGTGCCTGCTTGTAGCCGCCCCGGCGGCCCTGGCAGGGGGCAATGTGGTGATCAAAGGCTCCACAACCGTGCTGCCGGTGGCTCAGGCGGCTGCGGAAGCCTATATGAAACTCCACAAGGACGTCAACATTTCATTGTCCGGCGGCGGCTCAGGCGACGGCGTCAAGGCCCTTATCGACAAATCCACGGATATCGCCAATTCATCGCGGGAGATGAAGAAGCAGGAAACGGATCTGGCCAAGAGCAAGGGGGTCAACCCCATGGCTCATGTCGTGGCCATTGACGCCATCGTACCGATCGTCAACCCAAAAAACAAGGTCAAAAATCTGAGCACCGACCAGCTCAGCCAGATCTATCAAGGCAAGATAACCAACTGGAAGGAAGTCGGGGGAGAAAATCTGGCCATCGTGGTGATTTCCCGGGATAGCAGCTCCGGAACCTACGAATCCTGGGGCCATCTCGTCCTGAACGGCGCCAAGGTGACGCCCAGGGCCCAGCTCCAGGCCTCCAACGGCGCCATCGTCCAGGCCGTCTCCAAGAACAGATACGCCATCGGCTACATTGGTATCGGCTACCTTAACAAATCCGTCCAGGCTCTGACTGTCAAAGGCGTTCAGGCTTCGGCCAAAACGGCCCTATCCAAAGAGTACCCCGTTGCCAGGCCCCTGTATATGTATACTAACGGAGCGCCCAAGGGAGACACGGAAGGCTTCATTAAATTCCTCCTCAGCAAGAAGGGGCAGGAGATTGTGAAAAAGGAAGGCTTCGTTCCCGTTAAATAGCCGAAAAAACCGGCCCATCCCCTCCCCAACCCTCCCCTTGAAGGGGAGGGAGCATAGGGTAAAGCATCATTATGACGAGACATCAAAAAGAAATAATCATAAAAAATGTTTTTTTTATTCTTTCCCTGGTCTCAATTTTGATACTGGGGCTGATTGTCGTCTTTCTTTTCCGGGAAGGGCTTCCTCTCTTCCGGGAAGTCTCCCTGCGGGATTTCATCTTCGGGATGGAATGGTATCCGACTTACAATCCCCCATCCTACGGGATTTGGCCGCTCATTGTCGGTTCCCTGATCGTAACTGTCTTTTCCTCCCTCATCGCTGTTCCGCTGGGGGTACTGGCGGCGGTTTATATCTCGGAAATCGCCCCCCCCGCAATCAAGGAAGTTCTCAAAGCGATCATTGAGCTTTTATCCGGGCTGCCTTCGGTAGTCCTGGGCTTTTTCGGCATGGTCATTGTCGCCCCCTGGCTCCAGGAGACCTTTGATCTGCCCACGGGATTGAATATCGTGAACGCCTCGGTGATTCTGGCCATCATGGCCGTCCCCACCATCTCGAGTATCTCCGAAGACGCCCTCTACGCCGTTCCCAATGAATTCAAGGAGGCCTCTTACGCCCTGGGGGCGACGAAGTTTGAAACCATTGCCCGCATCATTATCCCGGCGGCGCTGTCCGGCATTTCCACGGCAGTCATCCTGGGTATGGCCCGGGCCATCGGCGAGACGATGGTCGTCCTGATGGTAGCGGGAGGAGCAGCCGCCATCCCCGAAAGCATCTTCGACTCCGTACGGCCCATGCCGGCCAGTATCGCCGCGGAGATGGGAGAAGCCCCTTTCCGCAGCGGCCATTATCACGCCCTTTTTGCCACCGGTATTGTCCTTTTTCTCATGACCCTGGCCTTCAATCTGATCGCCGATTATATTTCGCAAAAATTCAAGGAAGTGGGGTCGGCAACACTATGACGAGGCAGACCGTAAGCGGGGCCATGAAACGTCGCTATCTCAAGCAACACCTCTTTTTCGGCGCCGTCCGCCTATCGGCCATAATTCTTACCCTGGCCCTGGGGGGTATTCTTTTCTACATCCTCATAAACGGCATCCAGGCTATCAGTTGGGAATTTTTAACTTCCCCGCCTACGGACTCCATGACGAAAGGCGGCATCATGCCCGCCATCCTCGGAACCCTGTATCTGACCTTAGGCGCCATCACCGTGGCCCTGCCTCTGGGCGTCGTGGCCGCCATCTATCTGACCGAATACGCCAAGCAGGGGAAAATGGTCCGGGCCATCCGGGTGGGCGTCAACTGCCTGGCCGGGGTCCCTTCCGTTGTTTTCGGCCTTTTTGGCCTGGGCTTTTTCGTTGTCTTTCTGAAGTTCGGCTCCTCCATCCTTGCCGGCGCCCTTACCCTGGGAATCCTCATCCTACCCACAATCATCGGCGCTTCGGAAGAGGCGCTAAAAGGGGTCCCCCAAACTTTCCGGGAGGCATCCCTGGCCCTGGGGGTTTCCAAATGGCTGACAATCTGGAAGATTGTCCTGCCCAGCGCCCTCCCGGGGATCTTGACCGGCTCCATCCTGGGGATCGGCCGTGCCGCCGGGGAAACGGCCCCCATCATGTTCACAGCGGCGGCCTTTTTTACCGCCAGACTTCCCCAGTCAATCTTTGATGAAGTGATGGCCCTTCCCTACCACGTTTATGTCCTGGCGACGGCGGGAACCCATATCGAAGAGACGCGCCCCATCCAGTACGGCACGGTCCTGGTCCTCGTCGCCCTGGTCCTGGGCATCGATCTCATTGCCATTGTCATCCGCAGTTACATGCGCAGGAAGAAAAGGTGGTAACCATGGAAAACGACCATTTTGACAACGAAATCATTAAAGCAAAAAATATCAATTTTTATTACGGCCCCTTCAAGGCCCTGACGGACATCACCATGAGCTTCGAGAAAAGGAAGGTGACCGCCCTGATCGGTCCTTCGGGTTGTGGTAAATCCACCCTGCTGCGCCTCCTCAACCGTATGAACGAGCTGATCGTCGGGGCGCGGGTGGAAGGAGAAGTCATCTTTGAAGGGATGAATATTTATGACCCCGAGGTTGATCCGGTGGAGATTCGCCGCCGGATCGGCATGGTCTTTCAGAAGCCCAATCCCTTTCCCAAGTCCATCTTCAATAATATCACCTACGGCCCCCGGCTTACGGGAACGGCAAATAAATCGGATCTGGAAGCCCTGACGGAACAGAGCCTCAAGCAGGCTGTCCTGTGGGATGAGGTCAAAGACATCCTGGGCAGATCGGCGATGACCCTTTCCGGGGGGCAGCAGCAGCGCCTCTGTATCGCCCGGGCCCTGGCCATGAAACCAGACGTCCTCCTCATGGACGAACCAACTTCGGCCCTCGATCCGATTTCAACGGCAAAGATCGAAGAATTGATTGACGAATTGAAAAAATCCTATACTATCATCATCGTCACCCATAACATGCAGCAGGCGGCCCGGATTTCAGATAAAACCGGTTTCTTTTATATAGGAAAGCTAATCGAATACAACGCGACGGAAAAGATCTTTACCAACCCCGACGTCAAGCAGACGGAAGATTACATCACCGGGCGCTTCGGGTAAAAGGAGAAAAATGGACGCAAAGCGACATACGAGCAGGCAATACGAGGCAGAACTGCAAGAAGTGACGGAAAGCCTTCTCTATTTGGCGACATTGATAGAAAAGGCCATTGCCGAGAGCATCCAGGCGCTTGTGGAGCGGGATCCCGACCTGGCCAGGAAAGTTATTGCCTTTGACATACACATTGACAAACTCGACTACGAGATCGAGGAAAAATGCATCCGCCTCCTGGCCCTCCGGCAGCCGGCAGCCCGGGACCTGCGGTTCATCACGACGGCCATCAAGATCAACGGTCATCTGGAACGGATCGGCGACATGGCCGTCAAGATCTGTGAGAAGGTCCTCATCCTCAATGAGGAACCGCAATTGAAGCCCTATATCGATCTTCCCCGCATGGCCGAGATCGCCCGGCAGATGATCCGCGACAGCCTGGATGCCCTCGTCCATGAAGATGTCGACCTGGCCAACAAGGTCCGTGACGAAGACGAAACGGTGGATAACCTAAACGAGCAGATATTTCGGGAACTCCTAACCTTCATGATGGAAGATCCTCGGACGATCCACCGCTCCCTGCTCATTATGCAGATCTCCAAGACCGTCGAGCGGATCTCCGATCATGCTAAAGGGATCGCCGACATGGTGGTGTATATGGTGACGGGCAAGAGCGTCCGCCATCAATAGCCTTTCGAAGGATGGGATTGGATGCAGTGAATTCAAGAATATTCAAGGGTACTTCCAGATGAAAAGCCGCCTTTTTTACAAGATCTTTGCCTCGTACCTGATCCTGGTCGTGCTGGTTATCGCCGTCATGGAATTTTACCTGATCCCGAAAATCCATGAAACCGTAACGACAGGAATCACGGAAAAGATGATCGCTAACGGCCGCATCATGGCCCTCATGCCCAGAGGGGATATGATCGGGGAGATCAGGGAACTTGCTTCCCGCTCCGAGGCCAGGGTCACCATCATTGACGCCGCTGGCAAGGTCCTCATGGACTCCCAGTCGTCGGAACAGCAGATGGATACCCATCTCAACCGTTCCGAGATCCAGGAGGCGCGCATCAAGGGACAGGGGATTTCCCAGCGTTACAGCCGCACCCTTCAAGCCGATATGCTCTACGTGGCCGTTGCTATCGGGGACAGGGAGCATATCAAGGGCTATGTGCGCCTGGCCCGCTCCCTGGCAAATGTATCCGATTCCATTGAACATATATATCGAATCATCTACCTGACCCTGTTTTTGATTTCCCTGCCTTCCCTGCTCCTGGCCTTCTGGTTCGCCAGAAACATCACCGCGCCCATCCGCCGGATGGCGGCTTTTACCGGTCAGCTCCGTGCCGGTCAGCGACCGGCGCCGATGCTGATGGATTCGGAGGATGAACTGGCGCAACTGGCCCAGGATATCAACCATATTCTCGAGGAGCAGGATGGAAAGGTCCGCCTAGCTCAGGAAGAAAAAAGCAAGCTCGAGGCCGCTTTTGCCAGTATGGTGGAAGGAGCCCTTACCCTGGACCGGGACAACCGCATCGATCAGTTCAACAGGAGCCTCAGAAAGATGATTGGGAAGCGCTATGAAGACATCCTGGGGAAGACACCGATGGAAGCCTTCCGCAGCGTCTCTTTGCAGGACGCCCTCCTCCGCTTTCGGGAATCGAGTCAGCCGGTCTTAGAAGAGATTGTCCTGGGCGATGATGAAAACCCACGGGTTCTCGATGTCAATATCACTGCCATTCAAGGCTTCCCGGGGGAAGAACCGAAAATTCTGATGATGTTCCACAATGTTACCCGTCTGAAGCAGCTTGAACGCATGCGCATGGATTTTGTGGCCAATGTCACCCATGAGATCCGGACACCCCTCACGGCCATCATCGGTTTTGTGGAAACCCTTCAGCAGGGGGCGATTAACGACCAGATCCAGGCCGGAAAATTCCTCCAGACCATCAATGATAACGCCCAGCGTCTCAATCGTCTGGTTGACGACCTCCTTACCCTCTCCAATATCGAATTAGGGGAAACGAAACTGCATTTCACCGACATTGCCGTCGCGGAGGTCGTTGCCGAAGCATTGAAGACCATCCAGCCTCGCCTGACGGCAAAGAAGCTCCAGACGGAAACGGATATCGCCGCGGACACCCCCGCCATCAGGGCCGACCAGGACAAAATGCTGCAAATACTCTTGAATATCCTCGACAATGCCGTAAAATTCACCCCCGAGGAGGGGATGATCAGGGTAAAGGCGGCGCCTGCAAATAGCGGCCTGGTGGCGATCCGGATCATCGACACCGGCATCGGGATACCGAAAAACGAAATCCCCCGCTTAGGAGAGCGCTTCTACCGGGTAGAAAAGACCCGCTCCCGGGATCTGGGCGGCACCGGATTAGGGCTGTCCATTGTCAAGCACCTGATGCTGGCTCACGGCGGTCAAATGGAGATTGAAAGCAACCCGGGATACGGGACTACGATATCCCTGTATTTTCCGTCGTCCATTCCCGGAACGGAAAGTCTGAACCAGCCATAAAAGAAAGTCCCGCGCCGCCGTTGCCAAAAATCAGCCGGCGGTCTGCTCTAGTACCGCGCCCGGTCTATGCTACTAGCTGACGCAACATATCTATATTTACCTCTATTTGTTAACACTCAGCGGCGCATTCATCGTGCCGACGTAGAAAACTACGATTTCTGCCGGCTTATTGCCTTCGTTTTTCCCGTGATGCCAAGTGTTTACGACCTCTATAATCGTCTCTCCCGCTTTCAGATGCAATGTCTTGCCGTCTTCGGTCCCCACCGTTAGTTCTCCGCTAATCATTATGCCCGCATTTATGACCAGATGCTTATGGAGCGGCAATACCGCACCCGGGGGAATTTTGATTCTCAGGATGGTTACTTCCGGTTTGCCATTTGGATAGTCGGGCAAAACTCTCCCGTCCCAACTGGAACCGGATTTCGACAAAGCAGTAACTTCAACACCGCTTACATCTGCAGCTGAAATGTTACTTGCCAGCAATAACGTCAAGCATATCGCATAAAGTATTCTTTTCATTCTGTTTCCTTTCATCATTTCACGTAACGGGAAGATCGCCATTCTAATCTCTCAGACATAGTTCAAGGATGTCTTTCATGAGCACGAAATGGCTATCTAACGAATATATTTCAGAGCTATTCTGTCTGGCATTTTGGGCAATAATAAGATCAGGAATGCCGATTCCGTTTAAACCAATTTTCAGACAGTTGAATTGGAAATCAATAATTTGATCCCAGTTAATCGACAATTTCAACTTATTGATATTATTCAACAAATCAACAATATTCCCTTTGTTGCGCGCTTTCAGAAAAGGGACTAATTCTGCAAGAATAAGATCATTGATAACGACGAGGTTTTCATCAATTAAGAAATCAAGTTTTTCAGAGTTATTTCCGCTCCTGAAATATTCAATCCATACGGATGTATCGACTAGTACTGACATTGACGCCCTCTTACGGCGTTCATATCAATGTCTAAATCCACTTTGCCTTTGAATTCTTTTAATCCGGATATTTTCGATTTCCTTATTAAATCTTCTAAAGCAGTAATAATAACTTGGGTTTTTGTATTTATATTGGTAGCCTTCATAGCCTCGTCAATCAAATCTTTAGGTAAATCAAGAGTTGTTCTCATTGCTACCCTCCTTATGCATTAAAGTATCGTATGATGCATATGATGTCAAGTTTTAAACCAATGCGGAGCTAAAAAGAACATGCCATGGCTTCCGGTTTCCCCGTCAGTTTGGCGATTCCTTCATCAGCATAGCATTCCTTCAAGGCGTTCTTCTCTTCTTCGTTGTTTCAGGAGACCATCTCGTCAACAATGGTCTTAACGGTCTTTATTTCCCTTAATGCTGACATGGTATTACCTCCTGAGATTATTTTATTGCCGGCAAGGTTTCGCCTTGACCATCAACCCTGCCCGACCTGCCTGTTCAAATAGTCATTCAAATGAACCATTACCGCGTCTATCTCTTTTGAAACGGGCAAGCTCTTCCTGATGGCTTCCAAATATTGCCTTTCCTTGATTCTTTTTACTGTTATAGGAAAATTCAAATCGTATATCCATCCCAGTTGGAGCAGCTTGAAGTCGTTCAGGGTCCTCATTTTTTTTATGTCGACCAGTTTATTCTTGGATAGATCGGACAGCATCCCGGTTGAATATTCCGGCTCGTCAGGAAGATCCAATTCAATGACGGCGCTTCTGCCGTTGCCGTTGTAGTAGGTGCTGACCAGGTCAAAGATATCCAGCTTATCGGCGTCCCTGATCAATTTGCTGAATAAAACGATCCGGGGGGATTCCTCAGCGGGTATCTGGAGACGGTTGTGGTAGGAAATGGCTTTCTCGATGATCTCTTGAAGGTTACCGTCAAGATGATTCAGAATTTGGCCCTCCTTAAGAACCTTTACCCCGAGCTCGGCATGGTTTTCGGATTTCTTATCCAAGAAGGTATGATAGCGGCTGAATTGTTCAAAGCGGCCAATGTCGTGAAATAGTCCTATCGTTTCCGCAAGGGCGATGTCTCCATTATTCAGATTGAGAGACCTGCCGATGTCGGCACAGATCAGGCTGACTTTCGCTGAATGCCTGATTTTCAGCTTGTAGGCTTCTTTGTAAGTTGTATGCAGGGAGGAATACCGATTAGTGTATTGCGAAAACCAGGACCGTAGATTTTGAAGATCTGTATTGTTCATATTAGTGATGAATACCGCCGACTCAACTGCCGAATTTATATCCCAGGCCCCGGACCGTCAGGATATACTCCGGATTGTCCTTGTCTTTTTCGATGGCCCCCCGGAGACGACTGATGTGGACGTCAACCGTTCGTGGTTCAACAAAGGTTTCGTCTCCCCAGACCCGGTCGAGGAGTTGATCACGGGAATAGACCCGGCCGGGATGGCGGGTAAAGAAGGTCAGGAGCCGGTATTCCGTCGGCCCCAGTTCGACCTTTTTGCCAGCCATGGTAACGGCACAGGCGCCATAATCCAGTTGGAGATTGCGAAAGGAAAAGGTCTCCTTTTCATCCTGAACCGGCCCTTTTCTGGTTTCCGCACGCCGCAGGATCGCCCGTACCCGCGCCACAAATTCCCTGACACTGAAGGGTTTGGTAATATAATCGTCGGCCCCCATTTCGAGGCCGATGACCTTGTCCAGATCTTCTCCTTTCGCGGTCAGCATGATGACGGGAAGCCATTCCGTTTCGGGATGCCTGCGGATGATCCGGCAGATATCGAGTCCCTTTATGCCTGGGAGCATTAGGTCAAGGACGACCAGGTCAAGTTTCCCGCTCTTGATCACGGCCAGCGCCTTTTCCCCATCGCTGGCGGTCAGGACTTTGTAACCTTCCTTTTCGAGGTTATAGGCGACAAGGTCAACAATGTCCTTCTCATCATCAACAACAAGGATAGATTTCCTGGTGGCCATCATTACGGATATTCCTTTCGTGTCAACGATAATTCCTATGATGAAATTTTTCAAGGAAAGATTACTCAAGGTTGCAACTATCGATATTTATTAGGCGACACTTAATACCTGTTGCATTTTGATAAGCAATCCGATAGATGATGCGCGAATTTAGTGCTGGGGATGGATCCGTCCCCGAAAGCTAAGCAGCGTAGAAATGAATAGATGATCAGGACTGTCGGGAGGATATTACAAGAATGCGATTAATTCCCAGGGAAGAGAAATTTTACGACCTCTTCGAGGAGTTGGCCGAAAAGATCGACGAAGGCGCCAAGCTCTTTCTCGACATGCTTCAGGACTACGATTCTTTCGCTACCAGGCTCATGAAATTGAAGGAACTGGAGCACGAGGCGGACATCATTACCCACCGGACCTATGAAAAGATGCACAAGACCTTCCTCACCCCCCTGGACCGGGAGGACATCTATGCCCTGGTAAACAAAATGGACAGCATTCTCGACCTGACGGAGGCCGCGGCCATCCGCATGTCCCTGTATAAAATCAAGGCCCCGGCGGCGGCGCTCTTTGAGCAGGCAAAGCTGCTGAACGTCGCAACGGAGAAAGTCAAGACCATCGTCCACGGCCTGCGGGATATGAAAAACGCCCCCATGATCCTGGAGGCGTGCGTGGAAATCAACACCATCGAGAACGCCGGCGATCAGATCCTGAGAACTACCATGGGCAAGCTTTTTGAAGAGGAAACAGACCCCATCGAACTGATCAAGTGGAAAGAGATCTATGAAAGGTTTGAAGAGACTCTTGATATCTGCGAGGATGTATCGAACATTGTCGAGGGAATCGTCCTAAAAAATGGTTAGTGGGAAAAGATCGGTTTTCGATTCTTTAAAATATAGACATGATTGATTCATTCGGGTTTGTTGTCTTTCTGATCTGCGTTGCCCTGGCCTTTGACTTCATCAATGGCTTTCATGATGCCGCCAATTCCATATCCACGATTGTCTCGACCCGGGTCCTGTCGCCCCGATATGCCGTGCTGTGGGCGGCGTTTTTCAATTTTGCCGCCATCTTCATCGTCGGGACGCCCGTGGCTAATACCATCGGCGTAGGGATCATCCATCCCGAATCCATAGACAACTATATTATTTTCTCCGCCCTAGGCGGGGCCATCATCTGGAATCTCGTCACCTGGTATTTAGGTCTCCCCAGCAGTTCCTCCCACGCCCTCATCGGCGGCCTCGTCGGCGCCGGCGTCCTGAAGGCGGGAATAGGAAACCTGGTGTGGGGAGGGCTTATCAAGACAGCCCTTTTTATCTTTTTATCCCCCGCCATCGGGATGTTTCTCGGATTATGCATGATGACCCTGGTTCTCAATCTCAGCAGGAATTCCAATGTGGCCACTTCCATGCGCCTCTTCAGGAAGTTGCAGTTATGTTCCTCGGCCATCAGCAGTCTCGGTCACGGTATGAACGACGCCCAGAAAACCATGGGCATCATCGCCATCATTCTTTATAGCAAGGGACTCATCGGGCCTGTTTTTCATATCCCTTTCTGGGTTGTCTTCGCCTGTTACACCATGATCGCACTGGGAACCCTCAGCGGCGGTTGGCGAATCGTGAAAACCATGGGGACCAAGATCACCAAGCTCCAGCCCATCGGCGGCTTCTGTGCCGAGCTGGCGTCGGCCGTATCCATCATCGGCGCCTCCCTGGGCGGAATTCCCGTCAGTACGACCCACACCATCGCCGGGGCCATCATGGGCGTGGGGGCCACGAGAAGACTGACCGCCGTGCGCTGGGGCGTCGCCGGTACGCTTGTCTGGGCATGGGTGTTGACCATACCCATCTCCGCCGTTATATCGGCCAGCGTTTACAGCCTGAGTGTCTCCTTCATAAAATAATAGGTTAAGACAAATGAAAGAAAAAATATTCTGGCTTGGCCATTCCAGTATCCGCATTGAGGGGGAACAGGTCATCTATATCGACCCCTGGAAGATCGCGGGGAAACCCAAGGCGGACCTGATCCTGATAAGCCACGGTCATCACGATCATTTCTCCCTAAGCGACATCGGAAAACTTAAAAAGGAAGGAACGATCGTCGTCGGTCCACCTGATTGCACCGCCCAAATCAAGGGTGATGTCCGGACGATGCGGCCAGGCGATACGGTCACCTTCGGCGGCATAAAAATAGAAGCCGTCCCCTCATATACCCCCAAGAAACCTTTCCATCCCCGGGCAAATCAGTGGCTCGGCTTTATCCTGGAACTTGCCGGCAAGAGGATATACTATGCCGGAGACACCGACTTTATCCCCGAGATGAAGGACTTCAAGGCCGATATCGTCATCATACCCGTCGGCGGCACTTACACCATGACCGCCGAAGAAGCGGTTCAAGCGGTCGCCCTCATTCAACCCCAACTCGCCATTCCCATCCACTGCGGGGATATTGTCGGCCTGATGGATGACGCGGAGCGCTTCAAGAAACTTGCCGGGATTCCCGTGGAAATCAAACCCGTCACCGGATAAAAATATCGTTTGCAAACCTTGACATCGGAAATTTGATGTATATTTTATGCCGCGAACTGCCGGGGAAATAAAATAGCTTTTAAAATCTTTAATATAATTGATGAAAGGAGAGGACAGCATGAAAATCAGGCCATTGCAGGACAGAGTAATTGTTGAGCGCTTGGCGGAAGAGGGAAAAACCAAAGGCGGCATCATCATCCCCGATACCGCGAAAGAAAAACCCATGGAGGGCAAGATTATCGCCGTGGGCAAGGGAAAGACCACCGAAGACGGCAAGCTTGTCAAACTGGATGTCAAAGCCGGTGATAAGGTGCTCTTCAGCAAGTATGCCGGGACGGAAGTAAAGATCGACGGCAAGGAATACCTCATTATGCGCGAAGACGACATCCTGGGCGTCATCGAAGGCAAGTAAAACCTGACTAAGGAGGATTAAATACATGGCAGCAAAATTGATTCAATATGACGAGGACGCGAGAAAATCGATCCTCAAAGGCGTAAACACCCTTGCCGACGCCGTAAAGGTTACCCTCGGCCCCAAGGGCAGAAACGTCATTCTTGACAAAAGCTTCGGTTCTCCCGTCGTCACCAAAGACGGCGTAACCGTGGCCAAAGAGATTGAACTGGAAGACAGATTTGAAAACATGGGCGCTCAGATGGTCCGCGAAGTAGCCAGCAAGACCAGCGATGTCGCCGGCGACGGTACTACCACGGCAACGATCCTGGCCCAGGCTATCTACCGGGAAGGCGCCAAGACCGTAGCGGCAGGCAGCAACCCCATGGACGTAAAGCGCGGCATCGAGAAAGCAGTCGCCGCCGTTGTCGCCGAACTGAAGAAGCTCAGCAAGCCCACGAAGGACCAGAAGGAAATTGCCCAGGTCGGCACCATTTCCGCCAACAACGACGAAGCCATCGGCGGCATCATTGCCGAAGCGATGGGCAAGGTCGGCAAGGAAGGCGTCATCACTGTCGAAGAGAACAAGGGCCTGGAGACGGAACTCGACATCGTCGAAGGTATGCAGTTCGACCGGGGTTATTTGTCCCCCTACTTCGTCACCAACGCCGAGAAGATGGAAGTGAGCCTGGAAGACGCCTACATCCTGATCAACGAAAAGAAGATCAGCAACATGAAGGACCTCCTCCCCATCCTGGAGCAGATCGCCAAAATGGGCAAACCCCTCCTCATCATCGCCGAAGACATCGAAGGCGAAGCCCTGGCGACCCTGGTCGTAAACAAGCTGCGGGGCACCCTCCATGTGGCCGCCGTCAAGGCCCCCGGTTTCGGTGACCGCCGCAAGGCCATGCTCGAAGACATCGCCGTCCTCACCGGCGGCAAGATGATCTCCGAAGACATGGGCTACAAGCTGGAAAATGCGAAGATCGAAGACCTTGGCCGGGCCAAGAAGATCGTCATCGACAAAGACAATTCCACCATCATCGACGGCGCCGGCAAGCGGGCCGACCTCGAAGGCCGGGTGAAGCAGATCCGCGCCCAGGTCGAGGAAACCACCTCCGACTATGACCGTGAAAAACTTCAGGAACGTCTGGCGAAGCTCGTCGGCGGCGTGGCCGTAATCAAGGTCGGCGCCGCAACGGAGACGGAAATGAAGGAAAAGAAGGCCCGCGTTGAGGACGCCCTGAACGCAACCCGCGCCGCCGTGGAAGAAGGTATTGTTCCCGGTGGAGGCGTCGCCTACATCCGCGCCCTGCCTGCCCTGGATAAGCTGAAGCTGGAAGGGGATCAGCAGGTTGGCGTCAATATCGTCAAAAAGGCCCTCGAAGAGCCCCTGAAGATGATCGCCGCAAACGCCGGCATGGAAGGTTCAGTCGTCGTCGAGAAGGTCAAGGAAAAGAAAGGGTCTTTCGGTTTCAATGCCCGGACGGATGAGTATGAAGACATGATCGCCGCCGGCGTTATCGACCCCACGAAGGTTACCCGCTTCGCCCTTCAGAACGCTGCTTCCGTCGCATCCCTGATGCTGACGACCCAGTGTATGATCGCCGAGAAGCCCGAAGAAAAGGGCGGCGGCATGCCCCCCATGCCCGGAGGCGGAGGCGGATACCCCGGCATGATGTAACAGCGTCACAAGGAGTAAAGAAAAAACGAGCCCCCTGGAGAAACATTTCCAGGGGGCTTTTGTATTCCCCTTGAAAGCAATCATTTTCTATGCTAGCTTTTACGACTACGATATTGAGAATTGAAGGAGCGTGCCATGGATTATAAAGAAAGCTTGAACCTGCCCAAGACCGATTTCCCCATGAAGGCCAATCTCGCCGCCCGTGAGCCGGAGACGCTTGCCAAATGGGACGGAATGAAAATCTATCACCAGATCCGCGCGGCCTCCAAAGGCCGGGAAGTATATATCCTCCACGACGGCCCCCCTTACGCCAACGGCAATATCCACCTCGGCACCGCCCTGAACAAGATTATCAAGGACATGGTCATCAAAGCCAAGAACATGTCCGGCTATGACAGCATCTATGTCCCCGGCTGGGACTGCCACGGTCTCCCCATCGAGCATCAGGTGGACAAGGAGCTGGGAGACAAGAAATATGAGATCTCCCAGGCCGACAAGCGCCGCTTCTGCCGCGCCTACGCGGAGCGTTTCGTGGATATCCAGCGGGATCAGTTCAAGCGCCTCGGGGTCTTCGGGGAATGGGAAAACCCTTATCTGACCATGACCTACGACTATGAGGCCGTCACCGTAGCCGAATTCGGCAAACTTTTCCTGAACGGCGACGTATATAAGGGCAAGAAACCCGTTTACTGGTGCGCCACCTGCAAGACCGCCCTGGCCGAGGCGGAGGTGGAGTACGGCGACCATACGACGCCGTCCATCTACGTCAAGTTCCCCATGATCTCCGACATCGCCGCCGTCCGGCCCAAACTGGCGGGAGAGAAAGTGAGCGTCGTCATCTGGACGACGACCCCCTGGACGATTCCCGCCAACCTGGCCATCGCCTTCCACGAGGAATTCCTCTATGTCGCCGTCAAGGTGGAAGGGGAGGTTCTGATTCTGGCCAAAGACCTGCTCGATTACTGCCTCGACGCCTTCGGCTGGCAGGGCAAACCTTACGAGATCCTCGACGAGTTCCCCGGAGAGGTCATGGAAGGCCTCAAGACCCGCCATCCCCTTATCGACCGGGAAAGCATCCTTATCCTCGCCCCCTTCGTCACCCTCGAAGCGGGTACGGGCTGCGTCCACATCGCCCCCGGCCACGGCCAGGAGGATTACGAAATCGGCATGAAATACGGCCTGGACAATTACGCCCCTGTTGATGAAGACGGCTGCTTTACCAAAGACGTTGATGATTTCGCCGGGCTGTTCGTCTTCGACGCCAACGACCCGGTAAACAACAAACTTAAGGAAGTCGGGGCGCTCCTGGGCCTTGTGAACATCGACCATTCCTATCCCCACTGCTGGCGCTGCAAGAAACCCATCATCTTCCGCTCCACGGAACAATGGTTCATCTCCATGGAGAAGAACGGCCTCCGGAAGAAGGCACTGGAAGCCATCTCACAGGGGGAATGGATCCCTTCCTGGGGAAAGGACAGAATCTACGGCATGGTGGAAAACAGACCTGACTGGTGCATTTCCCGCCAGCGCCTCTGGGGCGTTCCCATCACCATGTTTTACTGCAACGAATGCCAGCATGAATTCCTAACGAAAGAGATCCTGGATCACATCGTCGCCCTGGTCCGGGAACATGGGGCGGACGTCTGGTTCGAGCGGGAGGCGAAGGACCTTCTCCCCCCGGGAACCATTTGCCCGATCTGCAAAAAAGGTCATGAATTCAAGAAGGAAACGAACATTCTCGACGTCTGGTTCGATTCGGGCGTGAGTCACGCCGCCGTTTTGGAGACCCGTCCCGATCACCGCTCTCCTGCGGATATGTACCTCGAAGGGAGCGACCAGCACCGGGGCTGGTTCCATTCCTCCCTCCTGGAATGCGTGGGCACCCGGGGGCGGGCCCCTTACAAGACCGTCCTCACCCACGGTTTCGTCGTCGACGGAGAAGGCAAGAAGATGTCCAAATCCGTTGGCAACGTCATCGAGCCGGAAGAGATCATCAGTGAATACGGCGCCGAGATCCTGCGCCTCTGGGTAGCAGCGGAGGACTACACCGACGACATCCGCATCTCCAAGGAGATCCTTACCCGCCTCGTCGAGGCCTACCGCCGGATCCGCAATACGAGCCGTTACATCCTCGGCAACCTCTCCGATTTTAATCCCGACCAGGACCGGTTGGCTTACGGGGACATGGAAGAGATGGACCGCTGGGCCCTCCACCGTCTCCAGGAAATCATCCGCCGGGTTCGGGATGGCTACGACAAATATCAGTTCCACATGGTCTATTACACCCTCTACAACTATTGCACCGTGGATCTGAGCGCCCTGTACCTGGACGTCCTCAAGGACCGTCTCTATACTTCCAAGGCGGCATCCCGGCAGCGCCGCTCCGCCCAGACGGCGATGGCGATCATTCTCGAAACGATGATGCGCCTTCTGGCCCCGATCCTCACCTTCACCGCCGAGGAAGTCTGGAACGCCATGCCCGCCTATGCGGGAAAACCGACCAGCATCCATCTCACCCAGTTCCCGGAAGTAAATGAGGCCTACGTGGATGAAGCCCTGGGCGAGAAATGGCGGTCCCTCATCGACGTCAAAGGGGAAATCTCCCGAGCCATCGAAACAGCCCGGAAGAATAAGGTTATCGGTCATTCCCTCGACGCCGCCGTGGCCGTCGCCCCGCCGGAGAAACTGAGGGAGCTGCTTGCAGAGCATCAAGAAGATCTGCGGACCCTCCAGATCGTCTCGCAACTGGAGGTAGTGGACAAAGGCGCCCTCGCCGCCGATCCTTATGAAAGTAAGGAAATCGAGGGCCTGTATGTAAGCGTCGCCAAGGCCCGGGGCCAGAAATGCAACCGCTGCTGGATCTACAGCGAGGACCTGGGGAAGGACCCGGAACATCCCGCGATCTGCGGACGCTGCCTGACGAATTTGAAATAACGCTGCGATGATGCCAAAAAAGAATGCCGTTTTTCTATTGACGGTGACCTTGCTCCTTGTTCTCGATCAGGTCACCAAGTATTTTATCCATGCGGGGATGGCTTTGCATGAGTCCATCCCCGTGATCCCGGGTTTTTTCAGCATCACCTACGTACGGAATCCCGGTGCGGCCTTCGGTTTTCTGGCCGGGGCTTCGCCGACCTTCCGCTATGTCTTCTTCATCGGCATCACCGTCGCCGCCATCGGCCTCATCCTTCATTACCTGCGGACCTATGCCGCCGGCGACCGCCTTCTGACGATTTCCCTGGGCATGATCCTCTCCGGGGCCGTCGGCAATCTCATCGACCGGGTTCGCTTCGGAGAAGTGATCGACTTTCTCGACGTCTATCTAGGCACCACCCACTGGCCGGCCTTCAATGTAGCCGATTCGGCCATATCCGTCGGCGCCTTTATCCTTTTCATCCATCTTATCCGGCAGAAGCAGACCGCCACTACCAGGTAGGGGATAACTACCGTGGAATTGTCGACCCGCCTGAAAATCCTGCTCTCTCCCCTGTTTACACCGACGCGGATATTTATCCTTAGTTTTGCCGGGGTAATCCTCTTGGGCACCCTGCTTTTATGGCTCCCGTTTTCTGCCGGCAAGGGTCAGATAACCTTTATCGACGCCCTGTTTACGTCGGCCTCGGCAGTCTGCGTGACGGGTTTGGCCAGTATCGACCTGAGCAAAGACCTCTCCTTCACGGGGCAGGTCATAAGTCTGATTCTTTTTCAGATCGGCGGGTTGGGGATTATTACCTTTTCGGTGGTCTTCTTCGGGATAATGGGCCGGGGAATCTCCTTCAAAGAGAGGGAAATTGTCCAATCCACATTTCTCCATTCACCCCGGCGGGACTTTTTGCCCATTATGAAGTGGGTTCTTCTTTCGACCTTCATAATCGAGGGGCTGGGCACTCTCCTCCTCTTCATTCGCTTCTCCTTCGATTTCCCGGCGGGACACGCCTTTTACCAGGCGATCTACCATGCCGTTTCCGCCTTCAACAACTGCGGTTATTCGCTTTTTTCCAACAGTCTCATGAATTACCGGGACGACTGGATCGTCAACCTGACGATCATGGGCCTCATCATTCTGGGGGGCATCGGCTTCATCGTCCAGTACGAAGTGGCAGCGCTGATCCGGGGCAGAATCAAGAAACTCTCTATTCACTCCCGGATTGTCCTCATCATGACTGGCATACTCATTGTCGGCGGGGCCGCATGCTTTTATTTATTCGAGATGAACGCCCTCCTCAGGGACGCCTCCCTCCAGACCTCATTGCTCGCCTCCTGTTTCCAGTCCGTAACCGCTCGGACCAGCGGCTTCAATACGGTTGATATCGGGCAGCTCACCAACGCCACGATCCTCATTCTGATTATTCTCATGTTCATCGGGGCCTCTCCCGGTTCGACCGGAGGCGGTATCAAGACGACCAGCTTCGCCTTGCTGCTTTTCATGATCTGGAACCGGATCAAAGGTCAGGAGGAGGTCAACATTTTCAACCGGACCATTCCGAAGGAAATCCTCAGCCGGACCATCGCCATCATTTTTGCCTCGGCCTTTTCCGTCTGCCTGATTACCTCCATCCTCCTGTTATTGGCCGGCGCCGCCGAGCCCCCCCTGCAGAGCCGCCATTTATTCGTAGAATACCTTTTTGAAACCGTATCGGCCTTTGGAACCGTGGGGCTTTCCATGGGCATTACGGCTAACCTGAACGACGTACAGAAGATGGCAATTATCTTGATAATGTTTGCCGGACGAGTGGGTCCCCTGACCCTGGCCTTTGCCTGGAGCGCCCCGAAGAAGGGGATCACCTATGCCGAAGAACAGATCATGGTGGGATAACAAAGGAGTCATAAAATGAAAAGGGTAATCGTCATCGGTTTGGGAATTTTCGGCGTCAATATCGTCCGGGAGCTTTATGAGGGCGGCTTCGAGGTCTATGCCATCGATAAAAACAAAGACTCCGTGCAGAGGGTTAAAGATTTTTCCACCAAGGCCATCGTCGCCGACGGCACCGACAAGGAGGTCATGGAACTCATCGGCGTCCAGGAAGACGACACCGTCGTCATTTCCTTCGGCGAGGACCTGGCCTCAAGCACCCTGATTACCTTGCACATGAAACAACTCAAGGTCAGGAACATCATCGTCAAGGCCCCCAATGAAGAGCACAAACTAATTCTTGAAAAAGTCGGCGCCACGGACGTGATCATCCCCGAAAAGGAAATCGCCAGTAAGGTTGCCAAGAGTATCATTTCCCCGAATGTTCTCGACTATCTACCCCTTTCTGACGGTTACATGATCTTTGAAATGGCCCCTCCGGACAGCTTTTTCGGTAAAACCATCGCCGAGTTGCAACTACGGAACAAATACCACATCGAAGTCATTGCCATCCGGGATGTCCTGTTGGACAGGGTACACATGGTCCCCCAGGCCGGTTTTGTCATCAAGGACGGGGAGGTGATGGTAATCGTGGGGAAGGAAACGGACATCAGAAAGATCAAGTAATGGTGCTATGATCCATCGCAGCACCCTAACCCCCTCCCCCTCCTAACCTCCCCCTTGAAGGGGGAGGGACCTATGTTTCTATTTCCATCCCATCGATTGCGGCAAAGGTATTCGGGAAGATGGCGCGGGCGTCCCGCTCGGCAACCTGCCGCAGTTCCAGGGTGGGATAGATCCGGGCGTCGAAATGGACGAGAACCAAGCGCTTGGCCTCGGCCTCTTTTGCGATTTGGGCCGCCGTCTCCGGGTTCAGATGTGGCCAGTCGTCACTGCCCTGGCCGCTCTGGTAAGCGCATTCGGCAATTACCAGCTCCGCCCCCCGAGACAAGCTCACGGCATTCTCGCAGTAGCCGGTGTCAGGGCAATAGCTGATGACCCGGTCCTCCAGTTCGATCCGGTATCCCAGGGTAAGAGAGGCATGGCGAAGGGGCCGGGCGGCCACGGGAAAGGGAAGCCGCGTAAGTTCGGCGGGCGCTTCCAGGACTGTGACGGGATAGGGAAGATCTGCCAGGGGAAGCGTGAAAGGTTGATTGACGAGGGTATGAAGGATGGACCGGGTACCTTCCGGGCCGCAGATGGTCAGTCCCCCGGAAAAGGAGAATTTTGCCAGGGTGTGGAGCCCCACGACATGATCGAGGTGGAAGTGGCTCAGGAAGAGATAGACGGGCCGGCTGCCTTCCCCTGCCCCATACCGGTCGGCCTTGGCGAACCCATTGCCCGCATCGAGGATAATATCGACGTCCGCCGCCTGCAACAAGGTGCAGATCGTGTTGCCCGTGGCCGTGTCATACCAGCCGTTGGTGCCCAGGAAGATAACTTTCATTCGCCGATGATTGATTTGCGGGCCCGCTCCAGGATCTCCATCTTAAAGGAAGGGTACCCCGGAATAGTCTGGTTTAGAAACTTGTGGGTGTACTGGGTATCCCAGATGAGCATCCGTTCGAAATCCGCCACTTTACCCATCGGTTCCAGTTGTCTCGTCACCTCGGCGACAAAAAATTCTTCGATCCGGGTCGCATAATCCCGGGCCAGGGCTCTCCTGCCTTCGGCGTCGAGATTATCTATTTTACCTTCCGTATCAAGCTCGTCGATCCATTGCCCTGCTATATCCTGAAACATATTAACTTCTCCCTTTTAACCAGTCGAAACACAAAATGTTCACGGAATGCCGCTGGTTTGATTATGCCTTGTTTCCCTTCCGACCCGGACCGGTCATCGCGGCAAAAGAAACTGACGATAAAATTATCACCCCCAAAAGGGCGGCGATAACCGGGGATAAATATTCATGATTGATAAACGACGTCTTATAGTCATGCAGCGAAGTAACAAAATAGGGCATGCTTTCGTGGAGAAGCCCGTATCTCCGGGCTACCCATTCCAGACCATCGGGTAGCGGACTGGCGAAGGGGGCCAGCAGCATACCGCCGATCACCAGAAAAAGGGAGATGACATAACCTCTTCCCATACCAACGGATGGGGCCGGGCTCCTGTCTTCCCATGCCAAAACCTTTAAGATTCCCAGAGTAATAACTGCTTCGCCAACCCCGGTGAGGGAGTGAATGGCAACCATGGCCAAAAGCGGCGCCAGACAGCCCCCGGCGTCAGACAGCACGAGCCCCAGGCCGCAGGCGAAAGAGGCCGCAACCACGGAAATCCACGCGGCCGCCCCGGTAGTTACGAGACCCGGCTTGAAATACTTGGTGATGACGCCATAGGTCCCGGCGCCAATAATGGCCATATTGAAGAGATTTGCCCCCAGCGCCGTTATCCCGCCGTCACCGAAGACCAGGGTCTGCACCGTAATAACAAGCCCCATCGCCAGGATTCCGAAGCTGGTCCCTAAGAGCGAGGCCGCCAGGACCCCGCCGAGAAAATGCCCCGACGTCCCCTCCTGGACAGGAAAGTTGAGCATCTGCAAAACGAAGATGATGACCACGGTCTTTACAAAATCCAGCCGCGCCGGCTTCTCCTCCTCCTGCACTGCGTAATAAACGGCCGCCCCGACACCGGTCAGGGCAACGAGGGACGTTATTACCTCTATCTGCTCTGTGAGCATGTGACCTGGGATATGCATGTTCAACCTCCTATTTCTTTTCTATACAGGCGTCCCGCCAGATGGACGGCCTCTTCGTAAATTTCCCGCAGCGGTTTCCCCGATCTGGACGCTGCTTCTCTACAGTCTTCATACTCAGGGCTGTATTTAAGCATCAACCCATCCTTGAATGCGGCCTTCACGCGGATGTCTCCATAGGGAGTATCAATTTTAATAATTTTCCGTTCCAGTTTCTTTCTATGGAAGGACGTTTTCCTGAGCCCGATGGTCGTTGTCTCCCGGAAGAGGATTTCTTCCATCATTTCCTCGTTTTTCTTGGCACAGATTACGGATAGTTTCTGACCCGGCCGGTTTTTCTTCATCATGATATTGGTCAGATAGACATCGAGGGCACCCGCCGTCAGCAGTTTATCGAATATATAGCCATAAAGCTCGGGATTCATGTCGTCCATATTGGTTTCGAGAATGACCACCTCCGCCGCGTCCGGAAGGGACCCAGAGAAGACCCGCAGGACATTCGGCAATTCGCTGTCCCGTTGACCGGCACCGTAACCCACCCGTGCGGGAATGATTTCCGGGAGGGGCAGATATCCTTCACATACGGCCTTCAAGATGGCCATCCCCGTGGGCGTGGCCAGCTCCCGGGGTGGCGCACTCGAATAAACGGGTACACCGCGGGCCAGCTCGGCGACGGCAGGGGCCGGCACGGGAAGCAGCCCATGGGCACAGCGGACAAAGCCGCTCCCGAGGTTCACCGGCGACGACCATACCCGGTCCGGTCTAAGCATTTGGAAGCAGATGGCAAAACTCACAATGTCCACGATGGAATCCACGGCCCCGATTTCATGGAAATGAACCTCATTGATATCCTTCCCATGGACGGATGCCTCCGCCGCCGCCAGGAGAAAGAATATCTTCCTGCTCAAGGCCCGAATGTCTTCACCCAGGCTACTGGCATCGATGATGGCATAAATATCATTAAGGTTCCGATGCCGGTGGTGCTCCTCCCGACAATCCACGATAAACTGCTTGCTCCGGATGCCATTCTTGAGCGTTTCCCGGATATCTATTTCATATTCATGAAAGTTCAGCCTCCCAAGTTCTGCCCGAAAACTATCGGCGTCGATGCCCAGGTCGAGGAGCGCCGCCACGGCCATATCCCCGCTGATTCCTGAAAAACAGTCGAAATAGAGGATTTTTTGTTCGTCCGGATTCACTTTTCCATCCATTTGTTGCCGATTGCCCCTCGCCTGTCGCCGACAATCCGCACTGTTGCCTATTTTATCTGCCGGATGATCAGGGCAGCCAGATATGCCGCCCCGAAACCATTGTCGATGTTTACCACGCCGATCCCGCCGGCGCAACTGTTGAGCATGGCCAGAAGCGCGGAGAGCCCCTGAAAATTAGCCCCATAGCCGATACTCGTGGGAACGGCGATCACCGGTTTGTCGGTCAGGCCGGCGACGATACTGGGGAGCGCCCCCTCCATGCCGGCAACGGCTATGATTACCGACGCGGCGTTAATACTTTCGAGATTAGCAAAAAGACGGTGGATACCGGCAACGCCGACATCATAAATCCTCTCCGCCGCAATGCCCAGACATTCAATCGTGACGGCGGCTTCTTCTGCAACCGGGATATCCGAGGTTCCCGCGGTAATGACAGCTATTTTTTGTGAGCATGGGGGGGGGGCTCCCCGGGATATAAGGAAGATTCGGGCCTCATGGAAATACCGGACGTCGGCCATCTCCGCCGCCAATGCCCGGAATTGCTCGGGAGCGCATCTCGTGCCGATAACGGAAGATCCTCTTTCCCAGATTCCCCGGGCAATACCCAGCAGCTGGGCAACTGTCTTGCCCTCGCAAAAAATGATCTCCGGAAATCCCCTTCTTATTTCACGATGATGATCAATCTTGGCATACTGGAGGTCCTCAAAGGGCAGGCCTTTGAATTTTTCCACGGCGGTAGAGATTTCAAGGCGCCCCGCTTTGACCTCCTCCAGGATGTACAGCAAATCTTCTTTTCTCAAGACAACTCACCCCGCTGCCGGTCCGTTTTGTAACCCTCCAGGTCGAGAGTGACAACTCTGTACCCGACGCTTTTCAGCTTTCCGGCAACTTCGTCCATGAAACTCGCCCTGAAAAAGGCCGCCCGTTCTTCGGGTGCAACTTCAATCCGGGCCGTATCGCCATGATGCCTTACCCGTACCTGCCGGAGCCCCCTTCCCAGCA
>Ga0265297_10000386_pt1 | contig 136653 bp, 132 predicted proteins | sample Munlanlwell13791_FD_192502 | JGI IMG/M metagenome (GOLD analysis project Ga0265297, IMG submission 192502) | Leachate microbial communities from a municipal landfill in Southern Ontario, Canada - Leachate well 137-91 | ecosystem: Engineered > Solid waste > Landfill > Unclassified | place... | reverse complement strand
TATGGGCAGGAAATTTTGGCAGTTGCCAATGGCACGGTTGTAAATATGCAGGATGGTATTCGTGATAATATGCCCGGACAGAGGCCTGTAGCAAACGTTGTTATTTTGGGCGGAAATTATGTTGTGCTGGATTTGCACAATGGTTATTATGCATTTTATGGGCACATGATACCCGGTTCTTTACGTGTGAAAAATGGAGATAATGTAACTGCAGGGCAAGTGATAGGCCTTTTGGGTAATTCAGGCAACAGTAATGCGGCGCATTTGCATTTTCATGTCTGTGATTCAATGGATTATTTGTTTTGCCATGGGCAGCCATATGCATTTTCAACTTATACTGCTGAAAGCACGGATGATAATGGCAAATGGAAAAATCCAACTTCCATGAAAACTTATTCAAATTCTATACCTGAAAATTATGATGCGGTGAGCTGGAAGTAATTTACTATCTTTTTGTTTTAGTTATTTCTTTTCTTTGAATTACTCTTGTTTTGCCACATAGAAAAAAACATATGAAGTATGGCCTGCTGTATCATAAAGAAAATGTAACTACGCAGGCAAGATTGATATATGATATTTCGGATGAAACGATTTGTATTATTCGTTGCTTTGCAACTCATAAAGAGTATGAAAAATGATATTTGAATTATAAGAAAGAATGAATTAGTTTTACAATATTTTCTTAGTTTAGATAAGTTTAAATCTCACGGAACCCCCAAACCATTTATGAAAAAACACTCAATTTTTCTTGCAATACTTTTCATTCTTCTTTCATTGTCTGCAGGGTTCATAGGTTCTTTCTTCACATTTGATTCGATTTCAACATGGTATCAAACATTAAACAAACCTTTTTTCTCACCTCCAAACTGGGTTTTTGGTCCTGTTTGGACTACATTATACATACTCATTGGAATTTCTGCTTATTTGGCATATGAATCAAAAGCAGGCTCACCTGCAATGAGAATATTTGGTTTGCAGTTGATACTAAATGCTCTTTGGTCGATTCTCTTCTTTGGTCTCAAAAATCCCACCCTAGCATTTATTGAACTTATTCTTCTCTGGATAAGCATTGCATACATGATTAAGCTATTTTACAAATACGACAGACTATCTGCGTATTTACTCATTCCGTACATTCTTTGGGTAACTTTTGCAGGAGTGCTTAATTTGAGCATAGCGCTACTGAATTGAGGGATGAAATTTTTGAATTTCTCAAAAGATTGTTAGAATTGATATGAAGAAAGGAAAGAGTTGGAAAGGCTAAGAGAATGTTAGATTAGGTAAATTTATAGATTTAAACAAATCAATTGCACTATGGATATTCTGCCATTGCTACTGCTTGCTTGCGGGTCTATACTGATAGATGAGTTCACGACCTTTTTTGGTCTTAATTATTATTTTAAGAAAACAAATAATCTTGAAGAAGCACTTAAACTTGAAACTAATCCAGGAATAAGGCAACTATATCGAGAAAAAGGATTAACAAATATTCAGATCCACCCCTGGAGAATCTTAATAGTAATACTCGCTTTTTTTATATGGGATATTATAGGTTTACCTACAATGGCACTTTTTTGTGTTTTTGTAGGTACTGGGTTAAACAATATTATCTATTCAACCCATTCAAAAACAGAACACCCAACAACAACTATATTCAAAATTTTAGTCTTGAACATTATCATATCATTGTTGCTCTATTTTTTTGTGAGTCAAGAGCCTTATGTTTTTGCGACTGCAATAATTCCATTTTTACTTAGTATCTGGAATTTAATTTTTCCCCATCTCAGTAAACCCTCTTCTTCCCCAACCTCATAGTAGTAAACTCCTTCCTTCCAATCCTCGCAATCTGCGGCCATATCCAAATCTCTTTCGTTTAAGCTATATTGCTTCATCAACACACCCCAACCAATATCAACTTAGTAAACCATCAACTTTTTGGATCATAAACTATTGCCAACTTGCATTTTGATTGGTTTACTGAAACCGTAACTACCTGTTTTTGCTTGTTTACCAAATCAGTATTTGTGCTTTTTTTATACCCTCAAACAAGTATATTTTATCAACCGTGAAGGCTACCTTCCAACTAATAAAGATATCAAAAAATGGATTTTACGACGTAGAAAATAAGCAAAAAAGAGAAAAGCAGACATTTTTATACATCTTGCGCCATATTAACCGTATAAAACAGATTCAAAATGTTGATTTTATGAAAATGGAACTACGATCAGAAAAAAGAAATTTTTCAAAAGAAAATCTAAACTCTTTTGCAAATAAAATAATGCAAGATTTAAACAGAAATTCAGAAATATATGCAATTGAAAAAATTTCCGGAACTTCGAAATATTATACTTATATGTATGTTATGTACAATTCGCAAACAAACAAAAATAAAATCGTGTGCCAGCTTTATGAACTTAATAGAAACGACCGGGTTGGAATTGAAATACCCTACATAATTGAAAGTGAGATATTACTTAAGCAGCAATTGACTTTTGTATATAACTCATTTGCTAACCCATTTGCAGATAATACAATAGAACCCATCGCCAAAATACAGGTCTATCCTCAAAAGTATAAGTATGCGGCAACCGAAGCATACGAAAATGCAAATATTAGCACAAGAGTATTTCTGGATTGTATGACACTAATAAACAAAGACGATATTGTTGCTTTTACTAGAATGTATTGAATCTAATACTCTCTTGGCTTTTCTAATAGAGTTGTGATGGTGGGTAAATCTCCTTCGCCACATCAAAATTGATATACAAAGAGGCATAAATTGTCTCCAGGCAGGAAAGTGAAAAGGAGAAAACCTTATCCCCATACGAATTCTCATTATATTCTATATAAATTGTCTTAAGTCGTGGGATGGCAACCGCAAAATAAATTGCTATATCTGTTGCTATCATGGATCGTTGCGCTTCTATGTTTGGGCTGGAAATTGATTCATTTGAACAAATAATATCAAGTTTTTTTGACGTATCAAGCTCGGAGAGTCGCATAATATCATTAAACGCATTCCATTTTTTCGCTCTGTCGAGACTAATTTCGCCGAATTTTTTAATGACCTTTTCTTTTATGTCATCTTTTATGTCTATTAAAAAACTGCGAAATCCGTTTTCGGGCCATTCACCATTTTTTAAAGTTGTGAGATTTGTTAATCTGTCTGATTCATGATATAGTCGTTCCAAACTGGAGTTTTTCAAGTAATAATCTATCGCAGATATTATCGACGAGACTATTACAGAATTATAATCTGACAAATAGTTTTTGTTTATTTCGGCCACGCCATTAAGTATGGATTTATATGCAACGTTAAAATCGTAAGTCTTGCCTATTTTGTCATTGTAACTTATGTCAAGTACCGGAATAATTTCATTAAAAGCACGAGGGCGCGAATAATTTTTGTCTTTAGTTCGTTTTATGATATCGCAACAAAGAGTAGGGTATTTAGAAGTTTTAAATGCGATATTTTGCACTCGGTCCAATATCGTCATATCATCCCACAAACCAAATTATATAATTAAAATTAGTGTTTATAAAGAGTTGTAACCGGCAAAACATTAAGCCAGTATTCTTTTGGCTTTTCTAATTATCTTATGGATTTGTCATGCTCGGGCGGCTTTGGTTGTTTAAGGGCAAGCTTCTGATGGTCTTCTTCAAGCATTTTTAGCAAAGCCAGCCTAATCACTTCTGCCTTTGAAGTAGCATATCCAGCCTTGATATATTCTTCGACGAAAGAAAGCATCTCTCCTTCCAATTTGAAATTTACTATGGGCATATTGCACACCTTTCACACATTTATTGTGTGTTTAATATGTGCTTATTCTATATAAATGTTTTGGAAGGAAGAGGCCAAAAATGATTGAAATAGCATATTTCCAAAAGAATGTTAGAAAGGAGAAAAGAGTATTACTTACTAATAGTTTAATAGAAATGCTAACAGATATAGTTTTTTAGAGAATTTAATGATTTTTGTAAAACCAAACTGTTTTTTGCCAAATCCAATAATTTTTATCAAATCATATATTTATCAAACTTGATTGTGTTTGTAAAATCAAATGTCTGATTGTGTTTCATAAATTGTTTTCACAAAATTATTGTTTTAAAAAAATCATTTCTTTTATTGTTTGAATTCCGGATATCTTGAAAAATATTTTCTCAAATTCTCAAGATCGCGCGCATAGAACTCTTCTGCGCTTGGGTGGGATGTGAGCACGGCCTGCCCACAATCTATTATGTATGGGCCGTTATCAGTCATTAGGATGTTGAATTCGGAGATGTCTGCATGCACAAGCCCGTTTTTGTACATTTTTTCTATATCCGAGAGAATTAGTTTGTAATCCTCATTCGGATTTTCCGAGCCGACTTCGGAAAGCCGGGAGTAAGGTGTGCCGTTTATTCCCAAAAATTCCATTGCCAAAACGTTGTGCTTAAATGCAATCGGATTCGGACAACGAATTCCCATTTCATGCATTAGTTTCAAATTGGAAAATTCTTTTTGAGTCCAAGTAAAAACCAGCCCGAATTTATTTTTTTTCGCGCGCTCAAAACGTCGGTCTCCCTCAATATATTGTTGCATGTGCATAAAGGAAGGAGAACGAAGACGATACATCTTTATTGCGACAGAGCCGCCGGTTGCATTCGTACCCCGATAAACATTTGCCTCCTTGCCTTCAGCTATGCAGTAATCAAGAACCTGAAAAATTCCTTTCTTCATGAATTTTTCCAATGTAAGAAGAGACATGCGATCAAATACCCCTTCTTCAAGGGGCCATTCAATCTTGTCTATCTTGTCTTCCCTACGCGGGCGTTTTTTCTTTGATTGCCTTAAAGCCATAAGAACATAAGAGAGTTTGGATATTTAAAGGTCCTTTGTCTTCTCCTCTGCCTGCGAATAGAGATAAAAGATGTGCACGGGGCCGATGATGAAGCCGAGCAGGAAATAATTAAACGTCAATAGGGAAAGGATAACATAATCAAATTTTTTCGTGTATGCGTATCCAAGCGGAGAAAAAATAAATGCAAGTACCAATGCCGGAAGCTTTTTCTTTTTGGTTAATGAATAAGCGTCCAAAAGCTCTCTCTCCTCATAAAGTTCTTTTATGTGAAATTTCATTTCAGAATCAATATCAAGTTCCTTTCCCATCAAAACACCTATTGAAGAAAAACGATGAAGTTTTAAAACGTTTGGAAAACGGATGGGAAAAATTATAAGTAAAAAAATTAGAGATAATTTCTGTCCCGAAGCCATTGCGCCTGAAGATGATTATATCTCCAAACAATGTCCGCTTTTTTGTCGCCCTCAATTGTCCAAGGTTTCACCAAAACAACGTCGCCCGGGCGTACCCAAATGTTACGTCTTATTTTCCCGGGAATACGTACAAGTCTCTCTTTTTCATCCTTGCATGCGACCTGAAGTCTGCCACCGCCGACGGTTGCGATTACTGTGCCAAGCACTTCGTCCTCTTTTGGAAGGCGAACCCTAATCGGACCGGTGTCCGCCTCTTTTGGTTTGTACGGTCGTTTTGTATGAGGATTGTAAGCCATTTATGCACCTTTTTATTTTACCGGAGAGCGGGCACCACATGCCTCGCACACAAGAAATGAAAATCCGTGCTCGCCAGAGATGATTTTTGTGTCCGGACGGTTGCACTCTTTGCACATCACAAAATATTTGATATAATTTGAAAGACGTTCATTTACCTGCCTCTCGCTTATTTTGCCGTGCAAAACAAGACGTGAACCTTCAATAGATACAGGAACTGCCAACTCTTTTCCCAAATATTTGGAAACCATTTTCGGCTCGCGCCTTAGTTTTTGGCAGACTGCGTCAAAATTTGCAATAATCGTTTTTGTTCCCTGAATGGAAATGTTTGCTCGGGGCGGTTCAAATCGCTCTTTTGAAAGAGTTTTGTCCGGAAGGCCCTTTCTCGCGTCTTTTAATAGCTCTTCATAGCTTTTCAAGTAATCAACCACAATGCTTATCCTTAGAATAAGCCTATTTATATTCAAAAAGCCCAAGTATAAAAAGCCATGCCCCCTAAAGAAAAATATGAATACGAGGAAGAAAACAATCAAAGTGCCCATTATCAAACCAAAAGCAAAAGCCGATGGGAAAGTGGAGTACGCGCCAATTGAAGTTGATGCCTCAAATATGCCAAAAAGAATTGAAAAAATTGATAAAAATACGCTTATTGCGGAAATAATTGTTGATTACCCGGAGCTTATGCAGATGCTTATTGATGAGGGATTGCATTGTATCGGATGCCCGGCATCCTCGTTTGAAGGCATTGGAGATGGATGCGCGGTGCATGGGATGGATGAGAAACAAACAGATGCGCTTATTGAAAAATTAAACTTGAAAATTGTAGAGCTAAATAAACAGAAGAAAATTTTGGGAAAAAAATAAATGGTGAAAAAATGCCTCCGGCGGACGATTTTATTAAAAAAAGTCTTTATGGCAGTGTAGCCTCAAGAGCGGCGGCAAAAAGAGCGCCGCCGGTGATGCCTGCGCGAAAGACAATAATTAAGCATGGAAAAAAAGTTGTTTTTGTAACTCCGTTTGCAAATGCGGCAAAAGAGGAAGCAATAAAACAGGAGAAAAGCGGCTATAAAGCGGAGATAAAACGAGAAAAAGACGATACCGGAAAATATGTTTTTGTAGTGTATATATTTGAATGAATTTTGGTGCAAAAAATAAATTCGACAAAAGAAAGTTGTGATTTTAATGGATAAAAAAGAAATACTCAAAAAAGGAAAAGTGGACATATTAGTATTGCATTCGGGCATTAGGCAAAAAATTGAATTTAGTGTTGTAAGAGAGAAAACTCCAGCGGGAGATGTGCCATATCTAAAGACCGAGCGACATGTGAATGCATCAGAGCTTTTCAGAGTGGCAAATGAATATGATTTGCCTGTTTGGGGTACTGCGGGCAAATTTTTTGCAAACAAAAAAAAGGCGCTGGATTATGCAGGGCTGTGAATAATATTACGTTGAATAAATATTACTTTGAATAAATAATATTTAGAAAGTGCAAATTAATTGAATTCTGATTTTTTAAAAGAAAATTAAAAATATAAAAATAGAATAAATTTAGAGACCCAACACATAAGCAAATATCAACGGCGCAACAATGGTCGCATCGCTTTCAATTATGAAGCGGGGAGTTTCAATTCCCAACTTGCCCCAAGTGATTTTTTCATTTGGAACCGCGCCGGAATAAGAACCATACGAAGTTGTGGAATCAGAAATTTGGCAGAAATAGCCCCATTTGCGTACGTCTTTGTGCAAATCCTGCTCAATGAGCGGAACAACACAAATCGGGAAATCGCCAGCAATTCCGCCCCCGATTTGGAAAAATCCTATTGAATGCTCTTTTGTTTCTTTTTTATACCAATCAACAAGCGATACCATGTATTCAAGACCAGATTTCATATGGGACATTTTGTCAACTTTTCCCTTTATGCTGTTTGAGACAAAAAAGTTTCCAAGAGTCGAATCTTCCCATCCGCCGATGAAAATCGGCAAATCCTTTTGCGCCGCCGCAATAAGCCACGAATTTTTCGGATCTATGTCATATTCGGATTCAAGCTCTTTTGAACGAATGACGTCGTAAAGATATTCGTGAGGGAACATACGCTTGTCGTTTGGACCGGTGTGCATCCATCTTTTTAGAACGATGTTTTCTATTTTTCGCATTGCTTCTTCTTCAGGAATGCAAGTGTCGGTTACGCGGTTGTAATGGTGCTCAAGGAGGTCTTGTTCCTCTTTTGGGGAAAGCTCGCGGTAATTCGGAACGCGTTTATATGATTTGTTTGCCACGAGGTTGAAAAGGTCTTCTTCCAAATTTGCTCCGGTGCACGAAATCGCATGCACTTTATCCTGTCTTATCATTTCCGCCAAAGAAATTCCAAGCTCTGCGGTGGACATTGCACCTGCAAGCGTAACGAACATTTTTCCTCCGCTTTCGATGTGTTTTTTGTAACCTTCAGCCGCATCTTTTAGCGTTGCCGCATTGAAATGCTTATAATGCGTTTTGATAAAATTAGTGATTGTCCCATTTCGTTCCATAAAAACACCGAATTAATTTACGGCAGAAATTTTATATAGTGTGCGGAATTTTTTTGCAATTTTTTATTTTGAAAAAATATTTTTTAAGCTAAAAAATGAAGATAGGCAAGTTTATTAGCACAAAAAGCCCTATTTTTTCATCTCTTGAGCCCTAAGGTGAGTTTTTTGAGCGAAATTGAAATCGTACCTGCAATTTTATCAAAAACAAAGCAAGACCTCATGCAAAAAATTAGTCGGGTCTCGTCCGCGCCGATATTGCAAATTGATTTGATGGACGGCATTTTTGTAAACAATAAGACTATAGGGCTCGAATCACTCAAATCCCTGCCAAAAAACAAAATTATTGAATATCATTTGATGGTTTCGGACCCGCTTGAATGGATTCAGAAATTGCCGGGCGGAGAAAAAAGCATTTTTCAAATTCATGTGGAATCGGGCGAACGGGCTGATTTGGAAGAGGCGGCCGAGCTTGTAAGGCAAAAAGAAAGCGGTTTATGCTGGGTGCTAAATCCTCCGACGCAGGTATCTATGCTTGAAGGGCTTGAGCCGGCGCAGGAAATTTTGGTAATGACAGTTTATCCCGGACTTTCGGGGCAAAAATATATTTGTGAGATGGAAGATAAAATTTCCGAACTTCGCTCAATGGATAAAAATATGATAATTGAAGTGGATGGTGGGATAACCGAACAAACAGCCTTGAGGGCGGTGCGCGCGGGTGCAAATAGATTGGCGGCCGCAAGCACCCTTTTTGAAAAAGATGACGCCGATTTGGCATATAAAGAGCTAAAAACGATTGTAAACAAGCAATAGACAGGGGAATTTGATGGTGTTTAAACTCACAAGTTCGGTCAAAGCGCTAAACCAGACTGCAAACAAAATGCGAATTGATATTATTCGCATGGTTTGTGCCGCGGGAAGCGGGCATACTGCAGGCTCGCTTGGGATGGCGGATGTGTTTGCCGCGCTTTATTTTGGGATTGCAAAACATGACCCAAAAAATCCGAGATGGGACGGACGAGACAGAATCATCCTTTCAAACGGGCATATTTGCCCGGTGCTTTATGCCGCGTTGGCTGAGTGCGGATATTTTCAAAAAGAAAAATTGATTACGTTAAGAAAACTCGGCTCGCCGTTGCAAGGGCATCCGCATTTGGGGGCATTACCCGGAATTGAAAGCTCATCAGGCCCACTCGGGCAAGGACTTTCGCAGGCGTGCGGAATTGCACTTGCATTGAAGATGGATAAAAAAGACAACCTTGTTTTCTGCCTTACATCGGACGGAGAACATCAGGAAGGGCAGACGTGGGAAGCCGCAATGTTTGCCTCAAAATTCAAACTCGCAAATGTTGTGCAGATAATGGATAGAAACAATATTCAAATTGATGGAAAAACCGAAGATATTATGCCGCTTGAGCCTCTTAGGAAAAAATATGAGGCGTTTGGATGGGATGTTATCGAGGTTGAAGGAAATAATATGCAAAAAGTTTATGATGCGCTTTTGCACGCAAGCAAAAAAGCGCGGGAAAAACCAAACTCAAAGCCCATTATTATAATTGCGAATACAATTGCGGGAAAAGGCATTTTGTCCATTGAAGGCGATTATAAGTGGCACGGAATCGCCCCGAAAGCGGAAGAAGCAAAAAAAATGATTGAAGAGCTTGAGCTCGCAAATAAAGATTGCAAGACTTGGGTGCATGCGAAGAAAAAATAGGTGTGAATATGCCTGAATTTGTACTAAATGCAGAAATGAAGCTTGCGCCGGACGTATTTGCAGATTCGCTCAAAAAATCGCCTACAAGAGATGGCTGGGGAAAGGCGCTTCTTGAACTTGGAAGAGAGAATGAAAAGATTGTCGCGCTTACTGCGGATTTGTCGGGCTCTGTAAGAACCGAATGGTTTGAAAAAGAATTTCCAAACAGGTTTTTCAACTGTGGAGTGGCAGAGCAGAATATGGCGTCGGTTGCGGCCGGACTTGCGCTGGAGGGAAAAGTGGTTTTCTTCTCATCATTTGCAGTATTTTCTCCCGGAAGAAATTGGGACCAGATAAGAGTGAATATTGCTTACAATAATTTGAATGTGAAATTTTCAGGTGCGCACGCAGGAATTACAACAGGACCCGACGGGGCAACTCACGAGGCGCTTGAAGATATTGCAATTATGCGCGTATTGCCAAATGTAAAAGTGCTTGTGCCTGCGGACTCGGTTGAGGCTGGCAAGGCGGCTAAAGCGGCGACAAGAATGCCCGGACCGGTATATATTCGGCTCGGAAGGGAAAAGATTCCCGAATTTACAAGTGCAAATACGCCGTTTGAAATCGGAAAAATCAATGTGCTCAAAAATGGGGCGGACGTTGCAATTATCGCATGCGGAATTGAAGTGTTTCAATCGCTTATCGCCGCAAAAAAATTGGCGGAGAAGGGAATTGATGCGGCGGTGCTTAATTGCCACACAATAAAACCGATTGATGTGAAAACGATTTGTGCTTATGCAAAAAAATGCGGCGCGGTTGTTGTTGCGCAAGAACATCAGATAAATGGCGGGCTTGCAAGCGCGGTTTGCGAAAGCCTGTGCGAAAACAATTGCGTAGTGCCGCTTGTACGAATCGGCATGCAGGACAAATTTGGGGAATCGGGAGAAGGAATGCAATTGCTTGCGCATTATAAAATGGATGCAAATGCGATTGTTGATGCGTGCAAAAAAGTGATAGAGAAGAAAAAATAATTTGATTCTAATTTAGATTATTGATACGATGGTGAAACTATGAATGTTATAACTGGACAAACAGTAAAAGTAAATACTGATGACAAAACACCAAAAATTCTTTATGCTTCGAATAACGCATCATCTCAATTGTTGGTGCAAAAACTTTTCGCGGGAAAGTGCATTGTTGACCCTGCATTTGATGGAATCGAAGCTATGTGGCTGATAGGTAAAAATAACTACTCACTTGTTATGGCAGATTATATGCTCAAACATGTGAATGGTTTTGATGTTCTCAATAATTTAAAAGAACAAAAAGGCCGTAATTTTCCGGTTTTATTGCTCTCGAGTGTTAAAAAATCCGAAGTTTTACAAGAATATCCGAAGCTGAATTCAAAAGTGGACGAAGTCATTATGATTCCATTCGAACGTGATTATCTTGTGCCAACCGTTTTAAATTATATAAACGGTTATTCGGTAAATGCAAGCTCGAATCTGTGAGGTAATTTTATGAAAATATTTCTGGACACCGCCGAAGTTTCAAAAATTAAGGAGCTTTATACGACCGGATTGGTTGATGGAATTACCACAAACCCGACACTTATAATGAAATCCGGTCGAAAGCAGGAAGAGGCAATAAAAGATATTTGTAAAATTGTAAAAGGGCCAATAAGCGTAGAAGGAATAGGAGAATCTGCCGAACAGATGGTAAAAGACGGCAGGGAATTTGCCAAATGGGCACCGAACATTGTTGTAAAAGTGCCTATGACTGCCGAAGGGCTTAAAGCGGTGAAAGAGTTCTCAAAAGCCGGAATAAAAACAAATGTCACTTTGGTATTTTCGGCCAATCAGGCATTGCTTGCCGCAAAAGCAGGCGCAACTTACGTGTCTCCGTTTGTCGGCAGGCTCGATGATATTTCAAAGGATGGAATGGCACTTGTTGAGGAGATAATGCAAATATACAAAAATTATGGATTTAAGACAGAGGTAATAGTGGCATCTGTGAGAAATACGCAACATGTGCTCAAGGCAGCGATGATTGGCGCAAATATTTGCACACTGCCTCCGAAAGTGTTTGAAGAGATGTTTAAACACCAGCTAACAGACAAAGGCATTATGCTTTTTTTGGAAGACTACAAAAAGGCATTGCAAAGCAATAAAAAATAACGGGATGTTTTGCAAGCATGGAACTTGAATTGGTCGGAATATTGGGAATGATTTTTATCATTCTTGCCTGGATACCCGAAACATTGCAAAACTTTAGGGAAAAAGGAAAAAATCTTAATTTTGCTTTTGTAGGACTTTATTTTTTCGGCTCGGCTTTTTTGGCATATCATGCGCTTTTGCTGAAAGATACTGTTTTTTTGACATTAAATACAATTGCAACAATTATCGCACTCTTTAACGGATATTTGATTTTTGCATACAGAAAGAAAGTGGGTAAGAGAAAAAGATGAATAAGAAAAAATAAAAAGAGAGAAAAATTCTGGGAAAAAGCGGCTGGGGGAAAAATCAAAAATAACTAAATAAAAAAATAACTAAATAAAAAGTCTGTTTAGGCACACCCGCATCGCCTTGTGAGCATATCATAAAGCCATGCAATTATGTATCCGTTAACAAACATCCCGATAAAACCATACACGAGTCCGATTAATGCACCGGAATAACTGACGCTGTAGCCGGGATAAATACTTTTTATAACTTCCAAAAACGCGGTTGCATACCCTTCATAAAAAATTGCGCAAATCGTGGTTAAAGCAATCCCAACGCCCCATAATATTCCAAGGGCAAGCGCAAGACTCATTGTGCATACGCGCTCACTGCAGTTTGCAGAACATTTGAATGCGGCTTTTTTCTTTGTACTCATTGAATCCACCCAAGAAATGACATTCGGGCGTGGTTTTTATAGCTAACTATACCCAGGCTATACTACACATCCGTTTTGCAAAAATTAAATTATCTCAAAATAAAAGAAGACCAGTTTATTTTTGGCTTTGAATAGGCTTTTGGATTTTGCAAAAGAAGCATTAGCTTTTCAAAAAGAGGCTTTTTTTCAATGCAAGTTGCATCAATTTCAAATATTTTTTTCTTTGAATAATTTTGCTCGGACGCAAGAGTACAATAATCAAGCGCTTCTGCAGTTGTATTTTGCTCAATCTTTTGCAGATTATAATTTCGTTTCGCAAGCCTTTTTTGCAGGTGCGTGGGATTTATTCGAAGAACAATCACCTTGTTCACGTTTAGATGTAAATCCGCGCCCAAGTGCCCGTCCACCACTATTGATTTGGATGAATTTGAGATTATTTTGTTTGCCTCGCGCTCAAGCTTTGGCAGATTTGCAATTTTTGCATTGTCTTTTTTGTCAATTTTTGAATAAAAACCGGGTTTTGAGGCAATATCATTTAATGAGAGATAATTCCATTTGTTTTTCTTTGCGAGCGTTTTTGCAAGAGTGGTTTTTCCACAACCGGGGACACCAGTAATGAGTATTGCCTGTTTTTTTGCGCGCGAAACAGTCTGTTTTGTTGTTTTCATTTTTACAGCTCTTTTGCCTTTTTTATAAGAATTTTTTTTGCATTCAAAAGGGTCTTTTTTCCATAAGAGGTTATAAAATAATATTTTCTCTGCCCCTTCTCGTTTGAAGAAAGCATTTTTTCCGCTTCAAGCTTGTAAAGCACGAGATATACCATAAGTCTTGAAGGGGTGAATGAAAACGTTTTTTCTATCTCTTTGGGAAGTGTGTACGCATATATCGGCCTTGAATTCGCAAGCGAGAGAATGGAGAGCCACAAATTTGAAATAGTGAGTGACTGATTAAGGCGTACGATTGGTTTTGGAAGTTTTTTCTTGCGATTCATAAAAACCAAATTTTTGAAATTTTGCAATCGGGTTTAAACGATTTTTTCTTCCCAGATGCGTATATCCTCCTTGCCTCCTTTTGATTTAATAAGGCTCGCAAGCTTGTCGCCGATTTGAGTCGGGTATTCGCCGTTTAGGCATCCGAGGCACAAATCTTTTTTGCTTTTTGAAATTGAGGCGACCAAATCATCAATTGAAAGAAATGCCAATGAATCTGCCCCTGAAATTTTTCTTATTTCTTCCGAACTATGATTATGTGCTATCAATTCATCGTAAGTTGGCAAATCAACCCCGTAAAAACACGGAGAGACCACGGGCGGACAGGCAATGCGCAAATGAACTTGGGTCGCGCCCGCATCTTTGAGAAGTTTTACAATCGGGCCGACGGTTGTGCCCCGAACAATGGAATCGTCAATTAGCACGATGCGTTTTCCCTGCACCAGTTGTTTTACCGCATTTAATTTCAGTTTTATTGCTTCCATGCGCTTTTGCTGGGACGGCATGATAAATGTCCTGCCAACATATCTGTTCTTCATCAAGCCCTCTGCCATCGGAATTTTTGACTCTTCACAATAGCCATACGCAGCGGGGCGAGAAGTGTCGGGAACTGCGACTACAATATCCGCTTTTACCGGGGCGGATTTTGCAAGACGCCTGCCCATTTCCATTCTTGCTTCATAAATTAATTTTCCTTCCTGAACGGAATCCGGGCGGGAAAAATATACATATTCAAATGCGCAGTGGCGCCGAGAAGTTTTTTTTGCAACTATTTTTTTTGTGATTCCGTCATTTGTAATTATTAGTGCTTCGCCGGGGGCAACATCGCCTTTTAGTGGGATTGAATTTATGTCCAATGCGACAGATTCGGAAGCAAACATAATTATGTCCTTATTTTGCCCCCAGCATAATGGACGAATTGCGTTCGGGTCCCGAAATACTATAAATTCCCCCCGGACGGTAAATGCGCATACGGAATAGGAACCATCAAGCTCCTGCATTGTTTTAAAAATCGCATCAAAAATTTGGTTTTCATTTTTTTCTTTTTCGCTGTTTTCGGATATTATTTTTTTGCCGCCTTGCACTTCTTTTATGTTTTTTACAAAATCGGCAAGTATCAAATCCGCATCGCAAGTAGAAGTTAGCGTATATCCGAGTTTTAGAAGAATGTCGCGCATCTTGCCGTAGTTTGCGATATTTCCATTGTGCGCAAGCGCAATGTCTCCGATTATTGAAGTTTGCACAAATGGTTGCGCATCTTGGGGACCACCCGCACCAACGGTTGGATATCTTACATGACCCACACACACGCCGGATTCGAGCTTTTGCAAATCCGATTTTTTGAAAACGTCGGATACGAGCCCAAGGTCGCGCACGAGAGTTATTTTTTTTCCGGTCAAAGATGCCATGCCCGCGCTATCTTGCCCCCTGTGCTGTAAAGAAATAAGGGATTTGTATATCATTTGCGATACATCCGTTCCTGAAAATGAGAATGCGCCCACGACTCCGCACTCTTCCCGCAGTGCCCAGTTTTGGGCGGAATCATCTTCGGCGGCTTTGAGCAAATAATCTGAGCCTATTTTTTTCATATTATCTATTCCTCTTTAGAGAATATAATCTTAACGGCAGGCAAATGGTGAGGTGCAAGCTTGAATATTTTACATTATTTTTTTCGCTTGCTTGACAATGTTTTCAAAAAATGGCATGCAATTACCATAATCATCTATTGATTTTTTTCCAATCCCGAATTTGCGAAGCACACTGCTAATCGGGTCATTGGGCAATTTGTGAGGAGGATTAGAAGTCCAGTGCGGATTTTGCAAATAACGCACATGGCATTCCGGATGCGGCATAAGTCCGATAACATTGCCAGACTCATTGCAAATTCCGGCAATCGCATCCCCGGAACCGTTTGGATTGTCGGGATATTTTGAAGTTTTCATCCCGTCTTTATCTGCATATCTGAAAACGACCTGCCGATTTTCATTAAGCTTGTCAAGAACTTTTTGCGTTGCCATCACAAATTGTCCTTCGCCGTGCCGAATAGGCAAACTAAACACACTACTCATTCCCTGCGCGTAGGGGCAAACCGAAGTTTCCGTGCGAAGACGCACCCATCTGTCTTCAAATTTGCCGCTTTTGTTGTGCATGAGAGTAACATTTCCCAGTTTGCAATTGTCCCAGCCAGGTAGTGCGCCAAGCTGGACAAGCGCCTGAAATCCATTGCATATTCCAAGCACGGGCTTTTGAGCATCTATAAAAGAGCGCATGGGAGCATCTAATTTGAATCTGAGTTTGTTTGCAAGCACCCGACCGGATTGTATGTCATCTGCAAAAGACCAGCCGCCGGAAAGCACGAAAATTTGAAATTCTTCAAGTTTTTTAGGGTTGTCGGCAAGCGAATTGAAATGAACAAATTCACATTGCGCTCCGGCAACATTTAGCGCATGTGCTGTTTCAACCTCGGAGTTTATACCAAATCCGGTGAGAATTGCAGCCTTTGGAATTTTCATACACAATCACATCAAAAATTCAATGTGCTCTTAAACGCAGCCTCAAGCTCGGATACGTCCGTCTTAATATTGGATGAATCTTGCGTTCCGCTTATTATAAATTCGGAGCCGGAAATTACCTCACCTATTTTTGAGAACACACTGCCGTGCATGATTTTCTCAAAATGAGATTTGCAGTCCGGACGAATTGTAACAATAAATCTGCCTGCGGATTCCGAGAAAAGGGATTTGTCATCGCGCAATCCGTCTTCTCTTAAAATGTTTGAAATGTGAATGTGTGCGCCAAGCTTTCCGCCTATTGCGCTTTCCGCCAATGCCACTCCGATACCGCCATCAGAACAATCATGGGCTGACTGCACCAAATCTTCACGAATCGCTTCATGCAACTTTTTGTAAAGATGCAAATTATCTGCGGGCAAAACTTTTGGCACGCTTGAACCCTGTGCAGAATGCATCAGATAATATTCGGAGCCTGCCAATTCGTCAAACGTTTTGCCAAGAACATAAATCAAATCGCCAGACTGTTTGAAATCCGTGCTTATGGAGCGTCGTGCATCCTTTGAAACACCGCAAAGAGATATTAGAAGAGTTGGAGGGACAGAAATTTTTATTCCGCTATGCGAATAGTCGTTTTTCATTGAGTCCTTGCCGGAAATTAAAGGAAGGGAATATGCTTTGCAAATATCCGCCAATCCCATGTTTGCCCTTACAAGTTGGGCAAGCTTGTATTCGCCGTCTTTGTTGCCTGCGGATTTAATCGGGTCCGGCCAGCAGAAATTATCAAGCGCGCCCCAGCAAGTCGGATCGCCTCCGGTCGCGATATAATTTCGCACCGCTTCGTCCACCGCCAGTTGTGCCATATTGTAACAATCATAATCGGAAAACTTGGGGCAAATTCCGTGAGACACAATTATCGCAAGATGCTTGTGCGGGAACGGCTGCAAACATGCCGCATCCGACGGACCGTCTGCCTCAACTCCGCACAATGGTTTTATTACGCTCATCCCCTGCACTTCATGGTCATATCTTCGGATTGTGTTTTCTTTTGAGCAGATGTTCGGACGGGCAAGAAGAGAAAGCAATTCGGATTTTAAGTCCGAAGGAAATGTTAGTGTTTCTTTTTGAGAATGCACTTGCCTGTGAACGGCGTTTAGTTTCATTCTCGGCAAGCCATTGTGCAAAAATTCCAATTCAAGATGAAGAACGGGCTTTGAATGATATTCCACGCGCAAAAATCCCGAATTTGTAAATTCTCCGATATCGGTGGCTTCAACGCCGTGCTGTTTTGCAAGCACTACGAATTCCCCCGCTTTTTGCAATGGAACGGCAAGCGTCATGCGCTCTTGTGATTCGGATACAAATATTTCCCATGGGTCAAGCCCGGGGTATTTTAGAGGGCAGCGCTCAAGATGCACAATCGCCCCGCCTGTAAGTGTCGCAAGCTCGCCGATTGACGAGGAAAGCCCGCCAGCGCCGTCGTCCGTGAGTCCGGAATGAAGCCCTTTGTCCCTTGATTCAAGCAAAAAGTCAATCATTATTTTTTGAGTGAACGGATCACCAAGTTGCACCGCGGATGTCGGCGAGCTCTCGTTTAATTCTGCCGAAGAAAAGGTTGCGCCGTGTATTCCGTCCTTGCCGACTTTACCGCCGACCATGAAGATGCGGTCTCTTGGCTTGATTGTTTTTTTGTGGCTTAAGCGGCCGTTTGAAAGTTTTCGGGGCATGAGCCCGCCGGTTCCACAATACACAAGCGGTTTTCCAAGATAGCGATTGTCAAATACTATTGAGCCGTTCACGGTTGGAATGCCGGATGCATTTCCGCCTTTTTCCACTCCGGCGCGAACGCCTTGGAAAACGCGTTTTGGATGATGAAGCTTTGGCGGAATCTGCCCCTTGTAATCGGGAGGGGCAAAGCAAAATATGTCTGTATTGAAAATCGGTTTTGCTCCAAGCCCGGTTCCAAGAATGTCCCGGTTTACGCCCAATATTCCCGTGAGCGCGCCGCCGAACGGATCCAGTGCGGACGGGCTGTTGTGAGTTTCCACCTTGAGTGCAAGCGCCCATTCAGTATCAATTGCCATTACGCCGGCATTGTCGGAAAATACCGAAAGAAGATATTTTTGCGCAGGCAATATTTTTTTTGTGGTGCCGGAAATATATGTTTTGAAAAGCGAATCTATTTTTATTTCTTTTTTCTTTTCTTTTTTTGACGCCGCAGGCTCGGTGTAAGTTATTTGTGCATTGAATATTTTGTGCTTGCAATGCTCAGACCAAGTCTGAGCGATGCATTCAAGTTCAACATCTGTCGGCATGTTGGGCAGACCTTCTTTTTTTCTATCCCGAATTGTTTTTGGACGCAGGTAATATTTTCTGATTTGATGCATTTCCTCAGTTGAGAGGGATAAAAGCCTGTGCTTTGATATTTTTTCAAGTTCGCGATTATTGTCCGGCAATGAAATTTGAGAAACCATTCCGCGCGAATCTTCGCCTGCTTTTGGAATATAGGATGAAGCGTAAAAGTTTTCGACTCCCACGGGCTCTATGGTGCGCCATTGCTCAATCAACGGATTGCATAAAACATCGGATGCGATTCGTTGCGCGATTTCAAGCGGAAAATCCCCGTAAAAAAGATAGAGCATTGAAGTGTAAATTTTTCCCTCAATCGGCTTTGAAAGCACATCTTCGCACGCGATTTTGGCAGTTTCACCCACATTGTCTTTTACTCCGGGACGAAAACCGATTTCTATTCCCGCACTAAATGATTTGTCGATTGGGGAGTCTATGCAGTATTGTTGATTGAGCGGGTCTGAAAAAACGTCTTGTGCGAATTTGTGTGCGTCAGGCGGAAGAATTTCGTTTTCAAAAGTATATACATTTACCCGCCTTACCATAATAAGCCCGGTAAGGGAAAAATCAGAAATTAGCCTTTGCAAAATATTGTTTGCCGTCGCGTCCTCAAAGTCAGGCTTTAGTGCTACTTCTATTCGCCTTGCCATGCAAATAAGTGGCAAACAAAGTTTAAGAAGGATATAGAATAGAGAAAATATTTGAAATTTGAACCGGATTTAGGTGAAAAACTACTTAAAATCTGGTTAAAAATTTTTAGAATATAATTGCCGGAACATAGGAATAGGGAATCTATGTTCCGGCAAGGGTGGTTGTCTTAGCCTTTTGAGAAAAAAGCTAACTTGATATACTCGTTGTTTCGTTTGCGTGTCGGCAGTTGCATCCGTTACCCATTTCACGTCCGGATTTTGGCATTTCACCATCGAATTCGGGTAATGCACAGTTGAAATCGGCAGATGCGTTTGATGCCTTATTTATATGTTGGCAGTCGAACCCATCATTCATTTCACATCCGAACTTTGACATCCCCCCAATTGTTTTGTTTAATGCTTCCGGAGCAAAATTTCTCTTTCCGCGCATTTTTCGTGTCTGATTTTCGTCATTGAGAGGGGCAGGTATGTTTTCTTTTACCAAAGTTGCAAGTTGTTCCTGCAAATTGACGGCAGTTTGATAATCTTTTGCAGTTATTGCATCGTGAATTTGCCCTTCCAAGTCAAATGTTTTGATTTGTTGCGTGTGCATTTTTTCAAATTCTTCCTGTGTCATGGAATCAAAACGCTTGCCGCCCAATCCATATTGCTTGTGCAAAGCGGACACGACATCCCAATTGCCTTCAAACATCGCCTGCAAAAATTGGGCCTTGACTTCGATAGATACGGAATTAGAATTATATCCAAAATCGCCAAAGTATCCGAGGCCGCCAAATGCAAGTGCAAGACCTGCAAAACCTAAAATTACCGCTAATGCGGCAGTATATTTGCTCATCTTTTATCACCGAGAAGATAATTCTTGCCGCTTATAAAGAATTTTGCCGAAAATTTACCCAAATTCAACCCAATTTGAATTAGAAATGGCAATATAATTCAAAAACCTGAAAAAAATGCGAAAACAAAACAAGAACCGATAAAAAATAAAAAAATAGAGGGGGAACCAGCGTGCGTGCTCGTTTACTTTGAACTTACCCACGCTAAAATTGCCAATGCAATCGTGGTGAAGAAAAGCGGGACAAACGAGAAAATATCTGCCCGGTTTGCATTAAACCCAAACATTGAATGCACCATTGGGTTTGAAGTCAGAGAAAAAAGCATGAGTGCGACCAATGAAAACACGATGCTGAGCGTAAAACTGCTTCTTAGCTCAAGATAATCCTTTATGTAAATAAACATGAGATAAACCGAAAGCCCCAGACATAACGTTGAGAGCACATAGCTGAGTATGCCAAGGAATAGAAATTCGGGCGGAGGCATGAACCCCCCGCCAAACCGCTTTGTTAGCATGAAGTTGTTTGCAAACATAAGCCCGAATATTGATATCAAAACCACCACAGTCGTTATTGCGGCGGATTTTAGCGCATAGTTATTTTCTTTTTTTACCATTTTCAGTCCCCTCTAATATGTTTTTTAGATAAATATTATTCCCCCATTCGGGCGCGATTACATATATTGCGCCATATTTTTTCCCTTCCGAATCCAATATGCCGTTCTCAAGCATGAGCTCGATATGCCCTTGCACGGTTTTGTAATCAAGAGAAAGGCCTAATGAAAGCTGACGCATATTTGCCGGCGCATCATAAAGGGTTCGCAAAATCCTTACGCGCGTAGGGCCGCCTCTTGTCGCAAGAAGCAACCAGTAAAGCAGGCGTGTCTGTGAGTCCATTGACAACTTCTCATCAAAGAAAATTAATTAATTAATGGTTGCATATATTGCGAATGAAGCATTCGATGCAAATGAATTGAATATCTGGTGCAAAAATTAGAATAAATACTTTTGCCCAAATTGGTTTTTTAAAAAAAATAGGTTTGAAAACAAAAAAAATAAATCAGCGCGCGATTGGATTGCAATTTTGAATAATTTCGATTCGCTTATTGTACAACAGCAACTTTTTCATGCGCCTTCTTTGAGACAAAGAGCTTCTTTGCAACTGTTGCGTATGCGGGCCTTGAGATAGATACTCCCAATATGTAACCGATTACGGTTGTGGTTGCAAAACCGATAATCTCCACGAGTCCGGAGAAGAGAAGAAGCGGAAGCATTGCGACTATGGCAACGGTTGCGTTCGTAACGATGATGTGAAATGCGCCATCAAGCTTGTGCTGAATATCGTCATCCTCTCTTTTCTTGAGCAATTCATCGGTAATCACAATTTGCGCGTCCACGGAAATGCCGACTGTCGCGATAATGCCCGCCATTGCCGCCAAATCTATTGAGAACGAGCCGATTATTGCAAGAAGCAAGATAATCTCTGAAATTGAAGTAAGAACGATTGGGAGCACCACTGATGGTTCGCGATATCGCAACGAAAGCATAACCGCGATGCAAATAACCGAAAATACGAGTCCGAGCAACGAGAGATTCAAAACTTCCTGTCCAAGCTTTGCGGGAACTTCCTGCACCGAGCCAAGTGATATTTGAACCGGTAGTGCGCCTCCCTTTAGCACAGACATTATTTCACGTGCACTCAAATCGGCATCAGCAATTTTTTCATTGCCTTTGCCGCGCGCGGCACCAGTAATCACATAAGATTGTGACGGAGCGCCGTTTGCAATTGACGGCGAGAGAATCGGGGCGGATTTTAATCCGAGCGCATCCCATCTATTTACTACAAAACCCAAGTTTGTACCGGATACTGCGTAGACCGGTTGCATGTCGGCAGAGCTTTTTTCTTTTAATTTGAAACCAAGCGAAGTTAATTGTCCTTTTATTTTTTCCGAAGAATTTTTGGAAATTATTACAGCAGTATTCTCATCAAAAGGCTTTAGAGTGTCGGATTCAATCTGCTCGCTAATTCCTTCTTCAAGATAAATCGGGACCGAATGACCTTCCAAATTCAAGGCACTAATTACAAGTTTTATTGCCTGCTCTTCGGTTATATTTTGCTGGTTTATACCGGTGCCAATTGTTGATTGGGCAAGCAAATCTTCTTTTGAAATCACAACTATTGCATTTGTCGGGCGGTCAAGATACATATAAAGCGGGAAATTTCCTTTGCCGCGAACCACTTCACTAAAGTGTTTCTGCCCATCAGATGTAAGAGAAAATGCAACTACCCAATCGACACCGCCATAATATGCGGGATTGTCTCTGCGAACAGTGTCCGGGTATAGACTATCTCCGGATACCGCAACTTTGCCATCCACAATTCCCTGATATACTCCCTGTTTTGAGAGAATGCGCTCAATGTCGGTTACAAGTTGCGGATTTGCTTTTGACACTTCTACAAATATTTGCGAATCTCCAACCGGAGTCACTTTTACCTCGCTCAAGCCGAATGCGCTTGCGCGGGTTTTAATGTTGTCAACCATTTCCTGCATTGTGACGGGGTCAACCGCCTGCTCAAGCAAAATCGGAATTCTTACTCCACCCGAAAAATCTATTCCGAATTTTAGCCCGCCGTTGAATGGTCCGCCGTTTATGAAAATCCAGCCTACGGCACCCAAAGTGAGCAATATGAGCAAAAGCACGCGCTTATCTGTCAATATATCAATAACAACATTTTCAGTCATCGTTCGCACCATTAACTTCGGAATATATAACTTAGAAGAGAACGCTTCATTATTGTCTTTCCTTTCTTTTCCATATCCTGCATATAAGCAAGTATAATCACTGCATTAAATGCCCATGTCGCGATTAAATCGCCGATAAGACCGGCAATTGCAACCGCCGCAATCTCGTAGTATATGCTGATTTGAGTGATATATGCGAGTGCGAGCAATGAGGCAAACGCAACCATTACGGACATACTCATAGTCATACCGGTTTTCATTGATTCATACGCACGGTCTGCCGCACTGCCTTCGGTTCTTTTCACCACTCTCATTGTAAGCAAAATATCGGTGTCCAGGGAAAATCCGACCAACATCAGCAACGCCGCAAAAGATGCGAGGGTTAATGGAATTTGAAATATAGCCATTGCGCCAAGTGCGAATAATACGTCCGCCGCCGCGCCGGAAAGAACTGCGATGGATGGGACAATCGACCTAAAGATGAGAAATACAACGATTGATGTCAAAATGATTGAATATACAACGACCATGAAGGCGCGGGAAATAAAATCATCGGACAAGCTTGAGCTCATTTCCTTAAACGAAGTTGAAGCGTCGGGAACATCAGACGCGAAAATTGAGCGAAGATTGCTGTTCTCTTCATCGGATATTTTTACAAATGATGCCTGAACCTGTTTTGTCAAAAGATTTGTTGTTGAGAATCCGCCTGCGATAGCATTTGAACCTGAAAGCTCAAAGAGACTGTTGGCGGTTTTGTCAAGCTCCAGTCTTTTTTGCTCATATTGCGCTCTGAGAGCAGAATCGTTTTTTATTACAGAATTTGCCTCAAGCTCGGCAACTTCTTTTCTTTGAGTATAATATGCAGATTTCAATTCGTCCGCTTTAAGCATTTTTTTGGAACGCGAAAGTTCTGCCTGCGTCATGTACCCAGCGGGATTTTTGTTTGTTTTGATTTCATTTACAGTATAGCCGCTTTTTTCAAGGTCCGATTTTAGCATTTGCAAATTTGGCGGAGCCGAAGAGAGCATTTCCACGTCAATGCCGCCTTTAAAGTCAATGCCGAGCCGAATTGGCGATATGAATAATATTAGTATGAGCGAGATAATAGCGAGTGAAATCGGTACGATTACCAATTTTTTGTAGTCTCCCTTGTAAGGATTTGGAAGGTCCATAACAACACGTAAAATTAGATATGTGAATAAACATTAAAAAGGGAACGCAGGAGCGATAACGAGAGAAAAATGACTATTTGAAAATGCATGAGAGAATTTTGTTTATTTTATTCTATTCTGCGCGTGTGGCAATACAAATTATATTTTCTTGCTGCGTCAAGCGCGCGAATGGCGGTTGAAGGAGAAGAATAAGTCGGCAGACCATAATCTTCAAGCATTTTCTGGTGCATGCGAGTATAATCTCCACCGGTGCTCACAACAATTATCGGCTTTTGGGATTTGTAATGCGCGCGGGTTAGCACATTAACAATTGATGAATCAAGAGATGCAGTTTGCAAAAGCACAATAACAACAATCGCATCCACGCCTTCATCTTCAATAAGCGCATCCAGCGATTTTTCATATCTTTCCGCAGTCGCATCGCCGATTATGTCAAGAGGATTTTTTGCCTGCGATGTTTTTGGTAGAAAAGTTTTGAGAGAGCGAAGTGTCGCGGGAGAAAATTGCGCCAACGACAAACCATATTGCTCAAGAGCATCCGCCGCCAAAACGCCGTTTCCGCCTCCGTTTGTAAGCACTGCGACACGCGAGCCGAAAAATATGGGCATGTCAAATATTTTTGCAAAATCAAACAAATCGTCCAATCCGTCAGCTTCTATCGCGCCGCATTGGCGCATCGCGGCGGAAAACACTTTTGAAGAACCCGAAAGAGAGGCAGTATGCGAAAGTGCCGCCTGAGAACCAGCTTTTGTTTTTCCCGCCTTTAGCACGGCAAAAGGCTTTTTCATTGAAACACCGGAAAGAACGGACATGAACTTTCTTCCATCGGATACTCCTTCAACATATGCAAGAATTGATTTTGTCTGCTCATCATGTGCAAGATATTGCACCAAATCGGTTTCATTAATGCAAAGCGCGTTTCCATAAGAGACAAATTTTGCCATTTTCAATCCAAAGCTTGATGCCAAATCAACGATACAACCGCCAATTGCGCCGGATTGCGAGATAAATGAAATTGAACCTGCCTGCGGACGAGTAAGTTTGTAAATCGGCAAAAATATTGAATCAACTTTTTTTATCGGATTTAGAACTCCCATGCAGTTTGGACCGATGAGTGCCATCTGCGCATCATCGGCAAGTTTTTTTATGCGAAGCTCTTCGTTTTTATTTCCAATTTCTGAAAAGCCGCCGGTTATTATTATTGAAGAGGGGACTTTTGCTTTTATTGCATCTTGGAGCACTTCATAAACAAATTCTGCGGGCACCGCGATTATTGCGCAATCAACCTTGTGAGGTATGTCGGATATTTTCGGATAGCATGCAAGATTTAGTATTTCTTTCTCGCTCGGATTTATCGGATAGAGCTTTCCTTCATAACCGCCTTGCATGAAATTTTTGAGAATTGCATGCCCGATTTTTGAAGGATTTTTTGATGCCCCGACAATTGCGACCGAAGACGGATTAAATACATAATGAAGATTTTTCACCTGTTGGCGCATGGGCCCTAAGTGCCTTGAGAAAATGTCTGAATATTTCCCGGAAACTGAATACTGATTTTGAGTATTTGAAATATCTGCTCCTGCTTTGGCTTTTGTCGTGTGCACAATTTTGTTTTTTTGCCGGTGAGTGTTTTTTTTCATCTTAGCACCCTCACATCTGCCGCCAAAAGGCCGTCCTTTGTTTGCAAAAGCGGATTGATATCCAATTCCGACAAATGCTCGTGCACCATCAAATTTGAAAGAGCACGCAATATTTTCACAAGCGCAGTTAAATCAACGCCGCTCTGCCCACGCGCCCCTCTTAGGGCAGGAAATGCCTTGAGCCCGGAAATCATTGAGCGGATATCACTGTCGGAGGGAGGCGCCACGCGTATTGAAACATCTTGCATTATTTCGGTGTAAATTCCGCCAAGCCCAATCATTATTGTAGGCCCGAATTGTGCGTCCATCCGCCCGCCGGCGATCAATTCAAATGAGGAAGGAAGAAATTTTTGCACCAATATTTTGCAGTCTTTTCCGCCCAATGCAGACAGACGGGAATATTCTGACGCAACTGCAGATTCGTCCCTTAAATTTAGCGCAAGTGCATGTTGCTCGGATTTGTGCAATATTTTTGTTGAAGCGACTTTTAGTGCAACCGGAAATCCGAGCGCGCGCGAAAAAAGCATTGCCTGGCTTTGGCTGGTTGCAAACCTGTATGGAACCACAGGTATATTGTATTTTTCCAAAAGAGCAAAATCCATTAACGATTCTGCCCCGCTTTTTGAATCCATTAAATTACCTTATGATTATTTTATAGCTACCCTATGACATTTGACTCGCATCATCATCCGACATTGATATTTGAATTTGACTATGTCAAAATGGCAAACACCACTGCCACGATTACCAAGGCAAAAAGCATCAATAGCAAAATGCCGTAGATTGCATATCTTTGCAAATAAAATTCAATTTTTGAAAAAAGCATGGTGGTGCGGTCAAGCCCTTTCTTTTTTTGAACGGCCGGCTGGGAATTGGAACCCTGCGATAGATTGGATTGCACAAAAGATGGTTTTTGCACGGCAGACGAACTGGTAACAGGATGAGGATGATGAGAATATACGGGTTTTACTCCAACAGAAAACGGAGGTGCCGCGCGCGAAGCAGAACCGGATGGGGATTGCACTCCTGTCGAAGAGCGTGTGTTTGCAGATAATTGTGCGCCAGACCGCGCGCTTGCAGGAACCTGCACTCCGGGCGGAGGCTGTATAGATGATGGTTGCGATGAACCGGATTGCAGTTGTTTTGGTTTTCTAAAGCTTGAAAAATTAAACAAATCCCTAATTTCATCCTCTATTGATGTAGATTTCTTATTTGCACTAGTTTGCGCCGAGTTTGCTGGAACGGATTTTTGAGATTGTGTTTGCTGGCTGGATGCCGCCGCTTGAGTGATGCTTGATGCACTGGCAGTCGCGCGATAGCCTCGAGTAAGCAAAAAGCCTTTTTCGGTCAATGAAAATGTCACCTGTGCCGAATGTATTTCGTCGTCTATGTAATCATAAGCCTTAAGCTTGTACAAATGAAATGCCAAATCGCGGCTTCGGATATTGATTACTTTTTGCAAAGCACTAAGATTTCGCACTCCTGTCACAAGCGCATTTAGAATTTCCTGGTCGAGACTATCTATTGGTTCGCCAGCCTTTTGAATAGCACCGGAAATTATGTCCTTTCCTTCGCCGGTTATTGTTATCGGCGATTGCCCACCAAGTGAAGACTGAATATCTATTAGACCTTTTAGTTTCATTGAGCCCAAAATGTTGGCAGTATCAAAAAATGAGGTGTTTATCTGCATTCCGAATTTTTCTACTGATGAATCGGAATCCATTTTTTTAAGTATTAATAAATCCACGTAATTTATGTCGTCTCCCATAAAGGCGGTTAATACTAAAAGCTTTAAAACCATTTTGCAAGACCGCAAAAAGACTATATTCGAAAAAAATAGTGCCAAAAACCGGCAGACGAACCAAAAAACATAGAATACGGATTTTGATTTTTTTAGCGGGACGAGGATTTGAAATGATGCGGCAAACTATTATAAACTACAAAAAGCTGATTTGCATGTTGGAAAAAAGGGGTTCATTTTAAGGCGAAAAACGGCTTTCCCCCAAATGAGGTTTTTTTATGCGATTGGATATATTGGGAGCGGCACAGGAAGTCGGCAGGTCGTGCTTTTTGCTCAACACCGACAAAAAGATTATGCTTGACTGCGGACTGAAGATTCATAATAAATCGGACCCGCAACTTTATCCGATGTCGCCTGAAGGAGGCGTGGATGCAGTGGTCATTTCACATGCCCATCTTGACCATATCGGCTTTCTTCCTTCGATGTTTGATAACTATAACCCGAGCGTGATTGCCACCCCGCCCACAAAGGAAATAGGAGAACTTTTGCTTTTGGATTCGGCGAAAATAATTATTGAGGAATACGGAACATTGCCATATAAGCGAAGCTCGCACAAGGCGGCGATGGACGCGTTCAAACCCGTTGGGTATAATCAAAGTGTTAATGTCGGACAAACACAAGTCACTTTGTTTAACGCCGGACATGTTCCGGGCGCCGCATCGGTTTTGCTTGAGCATGAAAAGAAAAGAGTGCTTTATTCCGGGGATTTCAAATTGTCGGACACCCAGATGCACACTGCGGCGCATATTGAGAAAGACATTGATTTACTCATAATTGAGAGTACTTATGCAAGCCGAGACCACCCGGACAGGCGGGATTTGGAAATTCAGCTTGCACAAAAGGCAAAAGAAATCGTTGAAAACGGTGGAAATTTGCTCCTGCCCGCGTTCGCAGTTGGAAGAACGCAAGAGCTTTTGTGCATTTTGAAAGAACATGCGCCCAATTTGCAGGTTTGGGTTGATGGAATGGGCGTGGAAGCCTCCAAAATAGTTGCAAATTATTCGTCTTATGTAAAGGACATCAAGAAATTTAGAAAAAACTTGAGTGAATGTGAAGTGGTAAACAACTATAAGGATCGCAAAAAAGTGCTTTCAGAGCCCGGAGTGATAATTTCAACTGCCGGAATGCTTCAGGGCGGACCGGCTATGCAATATTTGCTCTCACTGAATCAGCAGTCCGAAATAATATTCACAGGCTATTGCGTTGAGGGCACAAATGGGCATAATTTGCTAAATCACGGTTATGTTGAAAAAGACGGCGAGCGAGTGGTGCCTGAAGTGCCAATCAGCTATTTGGACTTTTCCGCCCATGCCGGAAGAAGCGAATTATTTGAATTTGCAAGAAAATCAAGACCGAAGAAAATCGTTTGCATACATGGAGACGCAAAGGTATGCTCGGAATTTGCTGAAGAGCTTAAATTAGAAGGCTTTGACGCAAGTGCGCCGGTTGCAGGAGATAAAATAGAAGCCTGAATTTTGTTTTTTTTTCTTAATTTTCTATTATTTATGCATTTAATGATTGTTGCTTTTTGTGTAAAATCAAAAGTATTTGGGCTGATTCATATATAATTTTTGCCAGCCAAAAGATGTTGGGAGGTTAGAATGCCGCAGGACCTATTTGATGACTCCCATCTTATTTCGCTCTGGGAGGAGTTTGCAGCCATATATTGCTCGTCCGACCTGCGAGAGCTTGAGGCAAATTATCCGACAAAAAGAAGCTTGATTGTAAAATATTCAGATATTCAAAAATTTAATTCCGAATTGGCGGAATTTGTACTCGACAAGCCGGATATTGCGATTCCCGCTTTTGAAAAATCGCTCAAAAAGTCAACCGCAGGTATAATGGATATCGAATTTGCCCCGCATGTACGAATTTCCGAGGTCGCGGACAACGATTTGTATATTCAGAGCGTTTCCTCAAAACACATTGACACGCTCATCACGGTAAAAGGAGTAGTCACAAAACGCGCGGACGTTATGCACAAGGTAAAAATCGCTCTTTATCGCTGTTTAATGTGCGAGCATGTGATGCGCATACCAATCACAAGAAAAATGGTTCCTCCCGAGGTTTGCTCGGAATGCAAACGCCGCTCGCTCAAATTGGACGAGGAAGGCTCATATTTTGTGGATATACAGCGCGCCGAATTCCAGGAGCTTCTTGAGAGGTTAAAGGGTGGGGCACCGGCATCAAAAATTGAATTGATGGTGGAGGACGATTTGGTAAACAAATTAATGCCCGGCGAATCAATTGAAGTGACGGGCATCCCACGGCTTCGCCCGCCCACAAAAACAAAGGGCAAAGAGCCGGTTGCGGGAGGGGTTTATTCCCGCTATTTGGAAGTAATGCATATAAACAGCCTGAACCGCGACTTTGAAGAAATTAAAATTACCCCTGAAGAGGAAAAACAAATTATTGAGCTTTCAAAAGACCCGAAAATATACGAGTACATACAAAAGGCAGTCGCACCCGGAATTTATGGGCATGACGAGGTAAAAATGGCAGTTGTGCTACAAATGTTTGGTGGTGCGAAGGGCAAAAAAATGCCGGGAGGGGTTCCGATAAGAGATGACATACACGTCCTTCTTATCGGAGATCCGGGCAGTGCGAAATCAAGAATGCTTTTGTATGCAAAAGATTTGGTTCCAAAAGGAATTTTTGTTTCCGGAAAATCTGCAACCGGCGCGGGACTTACCGCATCTGCCGAAAAAGACGAGCTTGGGGACGGCGGCTGGACACTCAAAGCCGGCGCACTGGTGCTTGCATCGGGAGGTCTTGCTTGTGTTGACGAGTTTGACAAGATGGATGAGAATGAAAGAAGTGCAATGCACGAGGCTATGGAAGCGCAAACGGTTTCTGTCGCAAAAGCAGGCATAGTCGCAACCTTTAGGACAAAATGCGCAATATTGGCGGCGGCCAATCCCAAGTTTGGCAGATTTGACAGAAACAGGTTGCCCGCAGAACAGTTCAATTTAACTCCGGCGATTCTCTCAAGGTTTGATTTGATTTTTGTTATTTATGACATATTGGACAAAGTAAAAGACTCGGAAATGGCGGACAAAATATTGCTTGCTCATCGGGACCAGGAAGGGGTTGAAAAAGAACAGCTTATGGGAATTGACAGAATGTTGCTTACGAAATATATTGCGCACATGAGACGCAATACCACACCGCAACTTACCGATGAGACGGCAACAAGAATAAAGGATTATTATGTTGATTTGAGGGTAAGAGGCGCGCAAGCCGGCTCGGTTCCGATTACCCCCCGACAAATTGAAGGAATTATCAGGCTTACGGAAGCTTCGGCGAAAGTGCGCGGTTCGCAAGTTGCAACCATTGAAGACGCAGATAGGGCAATTTCATTGCTTAATTTCATGCATGACCAGATTATGCGCGACAAGGAAACCGGAAATATCGACTCGGATATTATTTCTACTGGAAAGCCAAAGTCGCAGGTGGACAAGATAAATAATATTTTGGCGATTGCCAAGGAATTGCAGTCCAAGTATGACATGGTTGAGATAAACATGATTTACAAAGAAGCCGAAAAAATAAATATCTCAGAAACGGACGCGCGCAGACTATTGGATGAGCTGGTGTACAATGGAGATTTGTACAAGGTAAAACACGGGTATGTAAAAGTCGTTGAGCCGTTCGGATGAGCGAGCTAAAAATTATTTTTGCATTCTTTTTATTGTTTCAAATGCTTTGAGCGCATTTTCCTCTTTCACATAAATAAGCAATTCGGGAGAGCATGTAAGAAATTCCTCGACGCAAATATCGCTTATCGAAAGCGATGCGGTAATGAAAGCGATTATCCCCTTTTGAGATGCGGATTTTTCAGTGAATTGCAGGCTTAATTCCCCGATTTTTTTGCGAATATATATTATTTCGTTTTTTGGAATTGCCGATTCTACAAGCCCGAGATTTTTTTCATCAAGAAAGAGCTTGATTGAGGAAGTTCCAAGCACCACTTTGAAAGTCTCGTTTTTTTCATAAGAGATTTTTGAAGCCATTTTCTGCACTGCTTGAAGCGCCTGATTTGTTTTTTGTAAATTTGCGATTGCGATATTGTCCTTTATTGAAATTTGAATATCGTTTGGAATTTTTACGGATTGACTTGCGCCTTCTTTTTTCGTGCGCCTTAAAATTGCAATTACCGCCTCAAACTGGTTTGGTTTGAGCGCGAGATTTTCCTTGATTATTTTTCTTGCAAGCGCCCGCCGGTTTATCAGCCCTTGAGAGTATGCCTGTCTTATTGCAGGGTTGGCAATCAGAAATGTTTCAACCTCTTTTTCTATTTGAGTCATGTAATACATATTTGGGTAAATATTTAATAAAATATGCCAAATGTGACACAAACTATATATAGGCAAAAAACTACTTTCTTTTCATTCAAATAGAGGTGAAATTATGTTCAAAGATATGATTGGAAAGAGAATAGAAAAAAACACGGGGGGGAATAGTGTGAGTGGTACAGGCAATGCAATAGAAAGGATTGCGAGGAAAAATTTTGAAACCCCAAGAGTGATTCCTGTTGGATATCCAAAACCCGAGCAGAAAAAAGATTACAAGCCAAAAGGCGTATTTTGCTGAATTTTTCTTTCTTATCCAATTAAAAATTCTTTTTTTCATAATATGGTTATGACCTCTGATTCTAAAGGCTCATTTGCCCTAAAGTCCGGCCTTGCCCAGATGCTAAAAGGCGGAGTAATAATGGACGTAGTAAATGCCGAGCAAGCAAAAATTGCACAAGAAGCAGGCGCGGTCGCGGTAATGGCTCTTGAGAGAGTGCCCGCAGACATTAGGCGAGACGGGGGCGTTGCACGAATGAGCGATCCGCTAAAAATAAGGGAAATAAAAAAGGCGGTTTCTGTCCCAGTAATGGCAAAATGCAGAATCGGGCATTTTGTTGAAGCACAGGTGCTGGAAGCCCTTGAAGTGGATTATATTGACGAATCAGAAGTGCTTACTCCGGCGGACGAGGAACATCATATTGACAAGAAAAAATTCAAGGTGCCATTTGTTTGCGGATGCCGAAATTTGGGAGAAGCATTGCGCAGAATAGACGAGGGCGCGGCGATGATTCGCACAAAAGGCGAAGCCGGCACGGGAAATATTGTGGAAGCAGTAAGACATATACGCACGGTAAATGAGCAGATAGATGATGTTCGCAAAATTGATGAAAAACAGCTTGCACAGATGGCAAAAGAGATGAGAGTGCCGCTTGAACTTGTGAAAAAAGTGCGCGAGAATGGAAAGCTACCGGTCGTTAATTTTGCCGCCGGCGGAGTTGCAACTCCCGCAGATGCCGCACTCTGCATGCAATTAGGATGCGACGGCGTATTTGTAGGCTCGGGCATATTCAAATCATCCGATCCGAAAAAGAGGGCATCTGCAATTGTGCAGGCGGTCGCGCATTTTAATGATGCGAAGCTTATTGCAAAAGTGTCCGAAGGACTCGGAGACGCGATGCAAAGTTTGGATGTGAGAAGCATGCCAAACGAGCAAAAACTCTCATTGCGCGGGAATTAGATGGATATAGACTACTTGTATAAAAAATATTCTCAAAAGAAAAACGAAATAGAGAGTAGAATTTCCGAGTTTGATAAACTGAAAAAAATGAGGGGAAATAAACTTCTTCCGGAACTTGTTTTTTGCATTTGCGCCGCAAACTCGTCTGCAAAAGCCGCATATGCGGCACAAAAAGGGCTTGAAAAAACAAACCTGATTAATTCAGAAGATGCCCGAGCCATTTCAAAAATTTTGCTTGAGAGCAAAGTGAGATTTCATAATAACAAGGCAAAATACATTGTTTCTGCAAGAAAAAAGCTGTTTGAACAAAATATGCTCAAAAAATATTTGCAGGAGCACACGGATGATGAAATTGGATTGCGAAACAGGCTTGCGGACGAAGTGGATGGAATCGGGCTGAAAGAGGCGGGGCATTTCATGAGAAATACCGGTCTTGGGTTTGAAGTTGCGATACTTGACAGGCATATTTTGAATAACCTGCACAAATATGGCGCGATTGAGCAGATGCCCAAAAGCTTGGGAAGAAAAACCTATTTTGAAATTGAAGAAAAAATGATAAAATTTTCACAGAAGGCAAAAATTCCGATGGCTCATTTGGATTTGCTTTTTTGGAGCGAGCAAACAGGTAGAATATTCAAGTAGATTTTAGTTATTGACGAAGATTTGACTGATGAAAAGACAAAAAATATGTGAAAAATTGGAACATATAATAAAGTTTGGCTAAAATAGAATGAAAATAAAGAAGCGAAATTGAGAAAATCGGGCGTACAAAATGCTTGATTTGAACAAGAATGGTTGATTTTTATGGAGCCTGAATTGTCTGAACATTTCAAAACAAGAAAGCCGTCAGGAATACGACTTGCACAAATTGAATTTGCAAAGCGTGAAGACGGATGCATGGATTTGAATGTTGCAATAGGAAATGTTTCACTGCCGATGCATCCAAAAATGATTGAAAGGATGAAAAAACTTGCAGGCAAAGACTCGCCTTTTGAAGCGGGAATAGTGAAATATACGCCGACAGTTGGAACAAAAGAGGCAAACGATGCGGCACTAAATATAATCGCATCGTCAGGATTTTCAACAGACGGGCTTTATTCACAAATACTTGATGGTGGAAGCCAAGCGATGGAGCTTGTAATTGTCGGAACTTGCGGGCCGGCGGGAAGTGAAGAAAAACCGCTTTTGCTGATTGACCCCGCATACACAAATTATAATGCATTTGCAAAAAGAGTCGGAAGAAAAACCGTTTCTGTCGGCAGAAAGCTTGAAGAAGACGGAAGCTTTTCTTTACCAAATAACGAAGAAATGGAAAGAGTGATTAAAAAACACAAACCGGCGGCGCTTGTAGTAATACCTTATGACAATCCGACTGGGCAATTATTTTCGCAGGAGCAGATGATTGCACTTGCTAAAATATGCGTAAAGCACAATATGTGGATTATATCCGATGAAGCATACAGAGAGCTGAATTATGCGGGTAAAGATACACTAAGCATTTGGGGATTGACAAACAAGCAAGTGCCCGGAATTGAAGGGCGAAGAATTTCCATTGAAACAACTTCAAAAGTTTGGAATGCGTGCGGGCTTCGCATAGGTGCGATTGTAACAGACAATAAAGAATTTCATGAAAAATCAGTCGCAGAATATACCGCTAACTTATGCGCAAATGCGATAGGACAGTATATATTCGGGGCATTGGCGCATGAAAGCCATGCAGATTTGAAAAAGTGGTATGGAGCGCAAAGAACGCACTACAAAAAAACGATTATAGAAATAAGCGAAGAACTAAAGCATCTGCTTCCGGGGATAATTGTTTCAAGACCTGATGCGTCAATCTATTCTGTTATTGATGTTCGAAATATTGCAAAAAAGGGATTTGACGCGACAAAATTTGTTATGTGGTGCGCACAAAAAGGCAAGGTCAAAATTGATGGAAAAGACATGACTTTGCTGGTATCCCCGATGGAAGGATTTTACGAATGCGCGAATAATGCGACAAATCCGGGAAAGACACAGATGAGAATTGCTTATGTTCTTGAGAATGAAAAAATGAGAGTTGTACCTCAGCTTTTTTGCAAACTGTTTAAACAATACTGCGGACAGGACTCATCAACTTGCATGTGCGATGAAGTTTGCCAAATTAAAGTGAAAAAGAAAGTGGAGGAAGCTTACTCGGAAGGCTAAGCAAAAAAATGACAGACAAAGCAACTGGCAAATGAATTTAGATGACTAGCTTGAATTTTCCCGGAAAACGTTTGTTTTTGAATTGACGAGTGAATTTATTGGTTGATTAGAATGAAAATTGGCGTATTGGCTTTGCAGGGAAATGTGATTGAACATAAAAATTCATTAGCCGACGCCGCCGCAAAATTGAAATTAAAAGTTGAAATTGTTGAAGTGAGAAAGGCTGAACAGCTTGCGGGGCTTTCTGGCATTATATTGCCTGGGGGCGAAAGCACGGCGCATTCTCTTCTTTTGCAAAAATATGAATTACTTGAAGAAATGAAAAAAATCCCGTTCGTTTTTGGAACTTGTGCGGGACTTATTCTGATAGCGAAGGAAGTAAAAGGACTGGAAAAAGGGCAGAAAACCCTTGAATTGATGGACGTTTTTGTTTCACGAAATGCCTATGGCTCACAACTAAATTCATTTATGGGAGAGCTGGAAGGAAAAATATTGGATAAAGAAAATGTTTTGTTCATTCGCGCCCCGAAAATTTTGAAAGTTGGAGCCGGAGTAAAAGTTTTGGCAAAAGTAAAAGAAACAGGCGATATTGCAATTATTGAACAGGAAAAGAAAGAACAGTATTTGCTTGGGGCAACTTGCCATCCCGAAATGACGGGTTCTAAATTAACACAGTACTTTTTAGAGAAAATTTCTAAGAAAAAATAAAAAAACTTAATTAGTGTTAAGGAATTGTTTAGTGCTAGAAAATTGTTTAACTGCGAGAAGTTGTTTAACGCCAAGAAATTGGTTGGTGCCAAGAAATTGATTTTGTTTGAGTGATTAGTTGGCATTAAGAGAATCTATAACTGAATTTACACCAGATAATTTATCGTTTGGCACAAGAATATGAAAGCTCATATATTGAGGACCTGATTTTGGATTGCAGGTTGAGTAAGTGAGTTTGATGAAATTTCCGTGCTTGTTTTTTATTAGTTCTGCCCCATTAAAACGAGTTAGAGGAAGTTTCCATGTATGAAGAGATTTCCCGATATACGCCGCATCTTTTGATATAAATGCCTGGGGATTTGCAACGTTTATCTCTCTTTTCTTTAACATTGGCTGGACTACAAGCACTAAGAAAAATATTAGAAGATTGATTGCAAGAAGCACGCCAAGAACAAAAAGCCCGGGTTCAAAGTCTATTAGAAGAAAAACTACCGAGAAGAATATGGAAAAGCCTGCAAGAAGAAAGAGCATCAACTTTTTTTCATCTGCATCGTATTTGTGATCAAACTTGATGTATTCGCTCCATTCTTGAGGAGTATATATGTAATGGGCCAGCAAATTTTTTTGATTGAACAAATTATCCAGATCATTTGCTCTTATCCAGAAAATAATGGCACTGATTGTTGAGAAAATTAATAGAAATAATGAAGCGAACGCAAACCCGAAACCAAAATCAAACCCGCCTGACGAATCAAGTATCACGGACGCGGGGATTGCAACTACGAATATGAATGAGAGTAAAATGGAAATTATTGCGATTAATCGCTCGGGGTTGCTGTGAGTATTTTCCATATAAATCAAAGTTTGAGAAGTCTATTATCCTTTGCGGTTTTATCGCGGCATAGCAACACAATACGGGAAGGTTCGTGTTCATCGGTGTAAATATAGCCGGTTAACTCTGCAAGTTTTTTTGCATACGCACGAATTTCGTCCATTGAATACATATCTTGTGACCTAAGCCCGCGCTCTTTATTTCTTGCCCAACCTACAAAAGTCATTGATTTTACCTCAACATAGTGGGCTTGTGAGCGGACGATTAAATCCGCAAATCCCTGCACATTTCCATCGTTTAATCCGTGCGCAACTGTCATTCTCAAAACCGTGCGGGTTTTTTTGCAGAGCGAATTTAGAACGTCCAAGGATTTGAGATAATTTTTCCAATTTTGTTTTGCGATTTGCCCGCTTGCCTGCGTTACTTGCGCGTGAGTTTCTTCATCCGGCGCAACAAGCGAGACATACAATTGCGTAGGAAGTGGATTCAGATTTTTTAGCACATTTGGATAAGTTCCGTTTGAGACCAAAAATGTAGTCATGCCTTTTTTATGAAAAATTTCGAGCAGTTTTGAAAGCTTTGGATACATTGTCGGCTCGCCGATTAGGGAAAGAGCAACATGTTTTGGCGCCATTGCCTCTTGAGCCAGTTTTTTGTCCGCTTTTTCATTACCCAAAAAGCCGGACATTATCCGTTTTTGCTCGACTATGAGCCCGTCGGCAATGAATTCCGGCGTATCCCAAGAAAAATCTGCGCCTAAATCCGCCCAGCCGGTTTTTGTTTCCGGAATTAACCTCCAGCAAAATTTGCATGCCAAATTGCAAAATTGCAGAGTGGGGGAACATTGAAGACACCTGTTTGATTTTATCCCGTAGAATTTGTTCTTGTAGCACCAGTTTTTTCCCAAAACAGAATCTTTTGCATATTTGCACATTTTTGCGGCAGAGTGCATGCCGACTTTGTGATAGCCCTGTTTTGTGATGCGACCATCAAAAGTTGATAAGTCAATGTTTTTTCTGGCATTTTTTCGCATGAATACACCGATTTAACGAAATTGATATTATTGATATTTGATATACGAGAAGGATAAAATCCGATTATGATGGTAATGATGCGCATTTAAATAGATTATCTTCGGCACTTGAATTAGTTTGTAAAAAATAGGGTGTGTTGCAATGAAAAAAATATTTGGAATAATGGGGATTACGTTTGTTGCGCTGGTATTTTTTTGTGCGTTTGCAAATGCACAATTAATAGGCGGAGGAGGGGTATTGCCCCCAGTATGCACTCCCGAACAAAGGGAATGTGTTGACACTGACTCATATCATATTTGCAATGAAAGCGGGCAATGGAACGACACAATAATGTGCGGGCTTGGAGCAAGATGCCAAAATGGAGCGTGCACTGGATTTGGAACCCCAGTATGCACTTATGGGCAAAGAGAATGCACGGGCACAACCGAATATAGAATATGCGATGAATATGGACAATGGGGCGATAGCCAATCTTGCGGGATTGGCGCCGAATGCTCAAGCGGATGGTGCCAGGGAATACCCGCGCCGGTTTGCACTCCGGGAAAAACCGAGTGCGTTGATTCTGCCAATTATCGCACATGCACAAGCAGTGGACAGTGGGGGGGCACATTATCTTGCCCCACAGACCAAGTATGCAGTTCGGGATCTTGCGCTTATCCGCCATCGCCACCACAATGTTCAAATGTTGATAGCACAAGATGTTCTCCGTCAGATAGTTACGAAATGCAAATATGCAACAATAATTACAAATGGACGGATTGGAAACGATGTGATTATGGATGCAAAAGTGGAACGTGCGCAGTTTGTGTATCTGGAGAAAGAACCTGTGCATCAAGCAGCAGTTACAAAGTTTGTTTACCAAGCGGGCAATGGGATTATCCGGCATATTGCCAAACAGGATATATGTGCAGCGGCTCCACATGTGTAAGCGCACCGGATATGCAGTGCTATAATACCGCAAGCACCAGATGCTCTCCGAATAATTTGAATATGGTGCAAAAATGCGGCACGAATTCAATTTGGACTGATTGGAAAACCTGTAGTCTTGGATGCGGGAATGGACAGTGCAATGTTTGCACCAACAACGATAAACAATGCTCCGGCTCGAACGGATACCAGATATGCACACAGGGGCAGTGGGGGGCGCAAATGCAATGCCAAGCAGGATATTATTGCCAAAACGGAACATGCCAGCCGCCCGCGGACGCCAGATGCCAAACACCCGGGCAAAGAAGATGTTCCTCGCAAAACCCGAACATGATACAGCAATGCTCGGCGCAATATGTTTATGAGGACATGTCTGCATGCTCGCTTGGATGCTTCGGCGGAATTTGCACTGAATGCAAACCGGGCGAGAAATATTGCTCCGGAGCCACAACTTATAGAATATGCTCGGAAGATGGACAGATGAGCGATGATAACACCTGCCCGAGCGGATATTCGTGCGAAGAAGGAGAATGCGTTGCCGCACCCACATGCTCAAATGGGCAAACACAGTGTGTTGCGGACAACGTATATACTTGTTCGCAGGGACAATGGAGCTTTGGATATCATTGCAACACCAATGAAAAATGCCAGATTTCGGATGGAAATGCAGTATGCAAAAAAGAACAGGCGGCGGCAGATGCAGGCGGCAATTCAACAATTGTTTTGCTTGGCGTGGTTTGCTTAGTGCTTGGAGGAATAGTTGCATATTTGTTGTTTCTCAAAAAACGATAGAGTGCACAACAAAACAAAGTTGGCAAGACAAATGAATGCAAAAATACGGCAAGAAACCTAAGCCGTGTTTTTTGTTTTGCCAAACTTCTTTTATTTTTTTCAGGCTTTTTTATTTTTTCAGGCTTTTTTTGTTTTTCAGGCTCTTTTATTTTGAAAATCTTGTTTGATTGACTTCATTCTGCTAAATCTGCCAAAATTAGAAAACCAAATAATAATGGATAAAAAATAGGCTTATTGTATTGTTCCGTAACAAGAAAGGCGCCATCTCTGCCCGATTCTGCGCGATAGGGCAACCTTTGTTCCCTTGTCGGCATATATTGCGCGCTTAAGCCTTATGGAAAGGCTCTTGCCCTTGAGTTTTACGACCGAGCCGATGGAAGTTGCGGTTCCAACAGATATCACAAGCGGCTCGCCCATCTTAAGCGGCGAATTGTCGAATCCTTCTCGTTTAATGAGCATGTATTCAATGTTTGGCTCGCTCAAAAGCTCGCCCAAATGACCATCCTTTCCAAGAATTTGTCCGACAAGCAAATCACTTTTTACAATTGCAGGATCGAGTTTTGTGCCGACTCCGATTAATCCGCCGGGAATAGCTTCCTCAATCGGACCGCGCTCGCTGTTTAAGCTGACCACTTCAATATCAACAGGAATGAAAACGTCTTTGTCTTTTACTTTTTTCAAAAGTCCGGGGCGCAAAGAAAGCTTGTCGCCTTTTTTTATTCTCCCGCATATTAACGAACCGCCAAGCACGCCGCCATTGAGTTTCTCAATTGCCTGCCCAGGGCGATTTATGTCAAACGAGCGGGCAACATACATTTTTGGCGGCGAATCCAAATCCCTTTTGGGAGTTACGAATACTTCTTCAATCGCCGCTATAAGCGAATCTATATTTGAATTGTAATTTGCGGAAACGGGAATTACCGGCGCATTTTCTGCAACGGTGCCTTTGAGGAATTTTTTTATTTGCTCATAATGCTTTATCGCCTGTTCCTCGGTTACAAGGTCTATTTTATTTTGCACGATTATGACATTTTTTATTCCGAGAATATCAAGCACCATCATGTGCTCAATTGTTTGCGCCTGCGGGCATGGCTCGTTTGCCGCGACTATAAGAAGGGCGGCATCGGTTATGCTTGCGGCGGAAATCATTGTCGCCATAAGCGTTTCGTGCCCCGGTGCATCAAGAAAAGAAACCCGGCGCGAAAGGACGTAATCCTCTTTTTCCTCGGCGGGAATTTTATGCTCCGGCAGATATTTTCCGGTTTTTTTGTTTTTGTAAAAAGCAGTGTCCGCGTACCCGACGTGAATCGTGATGCCGCGTTTGAGTTCCTCGGAGTGGGTGTCTGTCCATTTTCCACTTAGAGCCCGTGTGAGCGAAGTCTTGCCATGGTCCACATGGCCTACCAAACCGATGTTAATTTCAGACTGCATTGTGATGAAACCCCATTACTTTTTGCCTTCCTCTTTCTTTTTTCCTTCTCCTTCTTTCTTCACAAAAAGTTCATTAAGAGGTTTCGGGCCTGCTGTTTCAACTTTGCAATTAATCTGTTCAATTTGATCTGAAATGATTTTTCCCCTTACAACGCGCCTTTGCCTCTCGCCTTTTTGCGTTGAGTTGAATCCCGGACCTTGAGACAAAAGAACCTTTGCCCTTCTTGGACCGTCGATATCGTGGCGCATGGGAAAGCCCGACATGTCGGAGCCGCCAGTAATTTTAAGCGTGTAACCTGCCGCACCAAACGCGCCTGCCTCGAATGAGTCACCCACCTTTTTTCCGATTAGAAGCCCTTCGCTTCCCTTTGGAACTTCGGCAGTATAAGACTTCCCGGATGCCGGGTCGCCAATAACCAATTTCATAAATTCAACCTCGTTGTAGATATTACTCTAAGAGAGAAATACTTGAATAACATATGTGCAGGGGTATTTATATATATTCTGATGAGCGGGCGCATTTTTACCATGTGAAGAAACAAAAGCAAAAAGGGCTTGAATTTGAAAAAATCAGAAACAAACGAGCGATTAGCCTATTTTACTGCAATAGTTTTGCCCCTTTCTTTCCAATTAAGATATTGTCTTCAAAACGAACCCCGAATTGATTGCAATAATAGCCAGGCTCTATTGCAAGAGCCATATTTGGCAAAATCATTTGCTTTGATTTTGAGTATAAAGGGGGGGCATCGTGCACTTTGATCCCTATTCCGTGCCCGAATGAATGAATCATCGGCGGCCAGCCAAGTTTTTTGCATTCCATATCCCCGATTTGGGCAACTTGCCCGATTGTCCGAACAGACGAAAATGAATCTACTAATTTTGAAAATATCAACTTTGCCTGTGCATATTTTTCTTTCTCTTTTTTGCATTCTCCCAAAAAGAAACACCGGCTCAAATCGGAGCAATAGCCTTTGTATTTTACCCCGAAATCAATTAGCACGATACCATTTCCGAGCTTTTTTGCACAAGGCTTATGATGCGGATTTGCGGAGTTTTTGCCGGATGCGATGATTGGAGGAAAAGAGAACTCCACGCCTTTTTGCAGGCAGGCGATGTGAAGTGATTTTTGCACGTCAAGCTCGCTCATTGAAGGCGAGAGCTTAAGCCCGTTCAGAATTGTTTTTGCAATTTTTACCGCCGTTTTTAAATTTGATATTTCTTCTTGCGTTTTTTGCAGTCGCATCTGCTCAAGCTCTTCACTTATATCCACAAGGCGGGGACCGAATATTTTTTTTAGCCTGAAATATCTTGCAGATGAGATTGCCTCGAAATCCAGTCCTATTTTCGCGGTTTTTGATATTTTCTTTTTTAGAAAAGCGGGGACATCGCGCGAAAAGAGGGATTTGACCGCGAATTTGCATTTTTGCCTTGCCTCCCGTTCATTCATTTTATTTGCAATAAGAAGTTTTTTTCCATTGCATAAGAGAAGAATTGAATTATCAATTTCGCAATTTGAATGCTTGTAAAAATTGGCATCCACCCCACTATACGGATCATCGCTGAAGAGAAGGGCACAATTGCATTTTTTGAAAATATCCATAAAATGAGAATGAAGGGATGAAATATAAACCAAATTGTATGAATTTCCCAATTCGGATTTTTTATTTCTCAGCCCTAATTTTTTATTTGCATATGATAGAATGAGTCGTCTTCCTCAAATTCCCCGTCCGTCTCTTCATAGTCCAATCCCGAATCGTCACTAATGGAAAGTTTTTTGCCAATAACATTTTGCACATAATCTTTCTGGCGCTCTATTTTGATATTTTTTCCAAGCGAGGAAAGGGTTAAGGACAGATAAATAAAATTCAAGTCAATTGTCCATTGCCCGCCGTATTCGCGCACGATTGACATGTTCCACATATCTGGCGGGATGACAAAATCCGAATTGAAATAAAATCCATAATCAAATACATCCATACAGGCATTTTCATTGAGCAAACTTGAGAAAAATGCACACGAATTTACGGCGATGCGATTTATCGGTATAAAATAATTTTCCGGTAATGAGAGAATCATCTTTGCCTCAATATCATCCAAAGAGGAACTAAGAGGCTCAAGCTCCGCCTGCATTTTGTCATCCATAAGCACTTGTGATATTTCACCATCAATATTTGCATACAGTTTAGCCGGCAAATCCGAGAAAAGTTCGTTGCATCGAATATAATCATAAGTGCCAAGCTTTTTTGTATCCTCTGAAATCTCTCCGGATTTTAATGCGTCTGAAAGAGACGCATCAAATAAAACTGCATTGATATTGCAGAATTTTTTAAACGCCGCATTCTGAAGTTTTGCTTTTTCAAGCATCGGGGCCGAAAAATCCGCCAAAGTGTAATTGATTTTGTTGAGAATTTTTTCCTTGCTTTTGCCGTCAATTTTTCTTATCTCGTCTAAAAAAGCATAGGCAAATGCCCCGTTTCCGACACCGGTTTCCAATATATTGTATTTGTTTTTTTTATTTTCCGATGCCCATTTGCAAAAAGCTTGCGCATTTGCCCGCGCAAGCATTCCTTTTTCGGATTGCGCATAAGTGGAAAAGTCATCATATATTTTCGTGGAGGGAGATTTGTAATATGCAGTATTTTTCTCTTCCATCCATTCGTCAATTGGTTTTAATTTCATTTGATTACCCTGCAAATATACTTAGAGTGCAAACCATCCTTTGCCGGTCTTTTCACTCTTTCCCTCAAACTCGTGCAAAAGCTCTTTTTGTTTGGCGCTGAGTTTTTTTGGTACATCTATTATTACGCGCACAAATAAATCACCTTTGCCCGAACCGTGCACATGAGGCATACCCTCTCCTTTAAGGCGCAAAAGTGTGTGTGATTGAGTTCCCGCAGGAACATCTACTTCATTAACATTAGACATTGATTGAACAGAAATTTTCCCGCCGAGAGCGGCAGTTGCAAAACTTATTTTTACATCGGTGTACAGATCATCTTCTTCGCGCTTAAAGCGTTCGTCTTGCGAAACATTTAGAATAACGAATAAATCGCCATATCCCTGCGGGCCCCATTCACCGAGCCCTGAAAGCCGAAGCCTTGAGCCGGTGCTTACTCCGGCGGGCACCTGCACATCAATTTTTTCTTCCCGCCTTTGCGCGCGTGCGCCGTTGCATGAAGGACATTCTTTTTCGGGAGATTCGCCCGCACCTTTGCATTTTGGACAGGTTGTGACGGTTGCAAATCTTCCGAAGCCGCCCAATGATTGCACGTGCTGTACTTGTCCTTGCCCGCCGCAAGTTCTGCATCTTTGCATTCTTGAGCCGGGGGCAAGTCCGGTGCCGGAACACTTTTCGCATTCTGCATTTCTTTGAAGTTTTATTGTTTTCTCGGTTCCGGTGTATGCGTCATGCAGTGATATTTCTATTTCCACAGCCAAATTTGAGCCGCGCCCGCTTCTTGCACCTGCACCGAACATTGAGCCAAATATATTCCCAAAGATTGAATCGCCAAAAGATGACTCGCCATATTCCATTCCCATTGAGCGGAAAATATCCTCAAAGTTTGCCCCGCGGAAAATGTCTTCTTCCGAGAAACGCTGGTCAAATCCTGCGTGCCCGTATTTGTCGTATATTTCCCTTTTCTGCGGGTCGGAGAGGGCGGCATACGCTTCGGATATTTCCTTGAATTTGTCTTCCGCTCCACTATCCTTGTTTTTGTCCGGATGGAATTGAAGCGCAAGCTTTCGATAGGCTTTTTTTATTTCATCCACTGGAGCGGTTCGCGCAACGCCCAATATTTCGTAATAGTCACGTTTGGTTGGCACTTAATTAACCTCGGTTCCTTGAGTTTTTCAAATTATTTTTGCTTTTGGCTTTTCGTTTTATTTTTTCTTGAAGTTCGCATCTATCGGCTCATCGTTTGAGCCCGAACCTGCACCCGCACCGGAATCATTTCCTGCAGAAGAGGAGGAGCCATCGGCTCCGCCTGTTGAGGAATTTGGTTGAGCGCCCGATGCACCGCCTTGCTTGTATATTTCTTCCCCGATTTTAGAAAGAATAGGCTTGAGCTCATCAAGTGCGGATTTTACTTTTGATACATCCTTTTTGGAAGACGCATCTTTAAGCGCTTTGAGTTTTTCCTCAATCTTACCTTTTAGCTCCGAAGAAATTTTTGAGCCGAACTCTTGAAGGGTTTTCTCCGTCGAGTAAAGAGTCATTTCTCCCTCGTTTAGGGTTTCTGCTTCCTCGCGCTTCTTTTTGTCTTCTTCCGCATACTTTTCGGCATCTCGCATTTTATTCTCAATTTCGGTTTTATCCATTTTGTTTGGAGCGGTTATGCGCATTTTTTGCTCTTTTCCGGTTCCCTTATCGGTTGCGGATACATGCAAAATTCCGTTTGCATCTATGTCAAATGCAACTTCTATTTGAGGAACTCCACGCGATGCTGGCGGAATTCCGATAAGCTGGAAGCGCCCAAGCTCAACATTGTCGCCAGCCATTGCCCGCTCGCCTTGAAGAACACGGATTTCTACGGAAGATTGATTGTCTGCCGCAGTTGAGAACACTTGCGATTTTTTCACCGGAATAGTTGTATTTCGCTCAATAAGCTTTGTGAAAAGCCCGCCCAGTGTTTCAATTCCTAAAGAAAGCGGAGTTACATCAAGCAAAAGAACATCTTTTACTTCGCCTGCAAGAACTCCTGCCTGTACCGCTGCACCAAGAGCAACACACTCCATTGGGTCCACACCGCGCTCAACTTTTTTGCCGAGCATTCCTTCCACAAATTTTTGCACGATTGGCATTCGTGTAGGACCGCCGACGAGAATAACCTTGTGAATATTGCTTGCAGTCATTTTCGCATCCGCAAGCGCATTCTTCACAGGCTGTGAACAGCGTTGCACAATCGGGTCAATTATTTCCTCAAGTTTTGCACGCGTTAATTTGTGAGTAAAATGCCTCGGACCTTCCTTGTTCGCGGACAAAAATGGCAAATTGATATCGGACTCAAGTGTTGTGGACAGCTCAATTTTTGCTTTTTCGGCCGCCTCGCGCACTCTCTGCATTGCCATCTTGTCGCTTTGAATATTTATTCCGCTCTCGTGAAGAAACACGCCTACAAGATAATCAACAATGGCGTTGTCCATATCCGTGCCACCAAGCTGGGTGTCTCCGGAAGTTGATTTTACCTCAAACACTCCGCCACCGAAATCCATTATTGTAACGTCAAGTGTGCCACCGCCCAAATCAAACACCAAAATGCGCTGGTCTTCTTTCGCTTTGTCAAGCCCATATGCCATTGATGCGGCAGTCGGCTCATTTACAAGCCTTACAACTTCAAGACCGGCGATTTCTCCGGCGTCTTTTGTTGCCTGTCTCTGATTGTCGTCAAAATATGCGGGAACAGTAATTACCGCTTTTTTTATCGGCACGCCAAGAAAACTTTCTGCGTCTGATTTTATTTTTGCCAAAAGCATTGCGGAAAGCTCCTGAGGCTTGTATTCTTTGCCCTGCAATTTGAATTTGAAATTTGAACCCATCTTGCGCTTGAATGCAGCAGCAGTACCATCCGTATTTGAGACTGCCTGCCTTCTTGCCGGCTCACCGACGAGCCTTTGCCCGTCTTTTGTAAAAGCAACATAAGATGGAAATGCCTTTCCGTACAAGCTTGCGCCTTCAGCTGAAGGAATAATTACAGGTCTGCCACCTTCCAATACGGCTGCCGCCGAATTGCTTGTGCCCAAATCTATTCCGATTATTTTTTCATTTGTCATATATAACACCTCTAGAAACATAACTTTTCGATTTATTTTTTCTTTTCAATATTTTATTTTTTCATTTTATTATTTTATTTTTCCTCATTTTGACCGCCGGACTTTTCTGTTTTGTTTTCTGCGGATTTTTCCTCTTTTGATATTCCCGCAAACACGCTCACTTGCGCCGGACGAAGAACATAATCTCCCATTGTGTATCCCTTGCGCAATATTTGCGCGATTTCACCTGCAGGCTCCCCCGGAACCTGAAGCATTACCTCATGATACAGATGATTTGCAATTCCTTTGCAGGCGATTTCTTTTACCCCAAAAGACTGCAAAGTTGAATGCAGTTTTTTGTGCAAAAGTTTTATTCCGTCTTCATAAACTTTTACACCGTTTGCATCTGCGCCGGTTGCATTTTTTTTGTTTATGTGCAAAAGAGCGGTTTCAAATGCATCATTCATATCCAAAAATGGCGCGAGTGCGTTTGCCTGCGCATCCATGCGAGTTTGTTGTTTTTCTTTTTCAACCCTCTTTTTGTAATTATCAAATTCCGCAGCCAATCGCTTGAGGTCGTTTTTGTATTCTTCGCATTTTTCATTCCCACAATTACAATTTTTGTCTTGACTGTCTTTGCATGTGCATTCACAGTTGCAGTTTTTTTCATTACAATTACATTTGCATTTTTCATTCCCGCGGCATTTGTTTTTGCCGGTATCGTCGTTTGTGTTTTCGCCCATTTGCCTCACCTTTTTCGCTTGTTTTCGCCGACTTTGGAAATCCTCTTTTTTGATTTATTTGGAGGTTGTGAATCTAATCTTTGAAAAGTATCGTTTTTTTCCCCGGAACTAATCGCAGGAAAATATTCTTCGTCAATCTTTTGGGCAAGCATTTGCGCCTGTTCAAACATTTGCTCGGTTTCTTCGTGCATTTTTTTTACAAACTCGCCAAAACCTTGAGGCGCAAGCATGTATTTTCGTTCGCGCTTTTGCACTATTCCCGCGCGTTCAAGCCGCTGCAAATGATGAATAACTGTGACTCGGTTGATTCTTAATTTTGAAGCAAGCTCACTGCTTCCCACCGGTTCATCACATGCAGAAGTCAGCATTGCACGTATAACGGTGGTAACTGTGCCATCCAAATCCCTGCGCGAAACTATTTGCAGAGAATGGCAGAGTTGCCCTACTTCGTCCTGCCTATCTTGTGGAACAAGCACCAATGAAGGCATACGCCGTACTCGCACTAGTGTTAATATCATATCTACACTTACGCAGGTGAAAATATATAAATGTATATACCATCTCTACAGATTTTTCAGCTTGAGAACGCCGAGTTAATGCTTTTTCTTAAATACGGATTGAAGATTGGAATAAAGATAGCGTATTATCGACTGGAAGAAATATAGTGCGGACTTGTTAAACCGCAGTATAAGATATACGACTGCAAGAAGCACAAGAATTTCGATGAGAATGACTATCATCTCAAGCTTTTTCTCCTCTTCAAGTCTTTCAACAACTTCGGGGGGAACAGGCACTTCTTCTACACCACTTGTTTGCGGAAGAGGGGCATATTTGCTTTTTAAAAGCCGGATTTTTACAGATGCGTTTTCGTAGGGACTTGAAGCCACGATGTCAAAGTTGGTGTCGTCGGACACGCAGAAAATGCGATAAAATGTAATTTGCGTCTGGTTGAACGACTGATTTTGGTCAAGCGAGAGAGCAAGCGTTTCGTTGTTATCTTCAGCCCGGGCGATAACCTGTTTTAATACCCCGACACGGGGGTCGGTGATATTTATTTCGATGCGATAGCAAGATTCGCCCAAACCGATTACAGATGGCGGGTGAATTTGCAGTAATTGTTCGGAGACTATGCGCTCGGGCGGGTTTGCGGATACGTCAAATGATTTAGTGTATGGATAATCGTAAAGCAACCAAGACAAGTTTAACTCGGCATATGGAATATCGTTGAAAAAAATAAAACCGTACGAGTCGGAAATATATTTTGAGGAATAATCTTTTTGTGATACAGTGAATGGAACCGACGATAGTGCCTTCATGTTCGAATCAAAAATTTGCACCGTCCAATTAAAACGACCCTGACTATCGGTTGGTTTTGGATTTTTGAACGGAACTCGAATAGTCACCAAAGGCAGAGAAGATTGATTTTCCTGAGAAGAAAATTTGAACTCCTGTTTTAAGCCGGAATATTCCACCCATCCGTTAATTGGAAGACCTTTTGGAAACCTTAGAAAAACAATTCCGTTTGAACCGGTTCCCTTCTCCATGAATATCGGGCTCATGAGCTGGACTTTCGCCCCTTTTAGCGGTTTTGAAGACGAATCCAAAACCTGCACACGGGAGGTTTCAAATTCGTACGGAATTGTAAAATTTGCAAAAACTTTTCTTTGCCCGCTTGAGGGTATTCTCGCGCGTATTATGCCGGATGACCAATAAGGCGCATACGCTTCGAGGGAAATGTACTCGGTCGGGGTGAGATTTTCTGCGAATTTGATTGTTGTTTCCCATTGCCCGCCAATATCAGTTGTTCCGCTTAGATTGTTGACATAGATGCTGTTATTTGCAAATTGGGTGTATTCGGCGATTATGTGAACATCGGGAACGACATGCCCGTTTGCATCATACACATTAACCAGCAAATCCACTGGTTCGACGGTAAATGCAAAAGAGAGAGTAAATGTGCAGAGGAAAAACAATAGGAATAATGCCGGCTTGACCTGAATAACCCTGCCCATAAAAAAATAGAAGGAAGCTTAATATTTAAAGGCGAACTGATTGCCAAAAATTGCAATTAGCTTAACCCCAAAAAGAAAGCGTTTTGAATATAAATACCCTATTTGCAATATTATTATCACGGGCCCGTAGCTCAGCTCCCCAGCCCTTTTTCTTTTCAAAAGAAAAAGGTCTCATGAAGCCTTCGGCTTCAAGCTCCCCAACCGCGCGGCGGTTGAGGATATGGGTAACCCCAAAAAGAAAGCGTTTTGAATATAAATACCCTATTTGCAATATTATTATCACGGGCCCGTAGCTCAGCTTGGATAGAGCAGTGTCCTCCTAATGACTTTTTTCTTTTTAGAAAATAGAAAAAAGTTAATTAAAAACGGAGCAAGACAAAGGTCGTGAGTTCAAATCTCACCGGGTCCGTTCCAAAAAAAAAGAAATAACAGTGCGATTTATGGAAACTGGACGGAAAATATATGGAACAAAAATTCCGTATGGCTGGATTATTTACCTAATTTGCATGCTTGCGATAAATGCACTTATTTTCATGCCCCCACTGCTTGTGGCAAATGAACAGGAAAATCTTGCTTCTTCGGCTTATTTTGCATGGAGCTTTACATGCCACCAGCTTGATACAAGGTCATTGTGCTATTATGAGGCAGGATTTTTGGTTAGAGATTGCGACGGAGCGAACACAGGGCAAAAAACAGAGATTATTTTTTCAAAATCATGCCTGAACGACGGAGTGGGGGCTGGTTCTGCAAAATGCACTGCTTCGGATATTGGATATAAATTTCCGGTATGCGCCCGAGACTTTGGAATATATTTGTCAATGCTAATCGGCGGGATTATTTATCCGCTCGTAAAAAAAGCGAATGAACAAAATTGGCCGCACCCGATATGGCTTGTGCTTGCGATGGTACCGATTGCGATTGACGGGAGCGGGCAATTCTTGGGCTTTTGGGAAAGCACGAACACCATGCGCCTGCTGACCGGAGGGATTATTGGAATAGTTATGTCGTTTTACATTATTCCGATGTTAAACCAGCTGATTAATCCGGTAATTGAAAGCATTTTTGGCAGGATGAAAAAATGAATATTTCCGATGCGAAAAAACTTGCTCCGATTTTGCAAAATTCTGTTTTGAAAAATTTGCAGAATGAGAAAAAAATCGCGATTGCTTTTTCAGGCGGGTTGGATTCCACCACAATTGCAAAAATCGCGATGCAAAAATGCGACGTGGATTTGATTACAGTCGGACTTGAAGGAAGCCCGGATGTTGAGGCTGCCAAAGCGGCGGCAAAAGAACTGCAAGTACAAAATGAAACAAAAGAGACACAAATAAAGTTGCATATCATACTTGTGGATAAGGCGGCTCTTTTGAAGGATTATAAAAAAATGTGGGAGCTGATGCCCGGAACCTTGACAGACATTGAGCTTATGTGCGCGATTTATGAGGTTTGTAAAAAAGCACATTCACTTGGAGATAAACAAGTTCTTTTTGGCTCCGGCGCCGAAGAGCTTTTTGTCGGCTATCACAAATATTATGATGCATTTGCAAATGGAGTGGATTTGGACAAACTTTTGCGTGAGGAAATTTCCAGCCTGCCAAAAAGGGATATAAAACGGGCAGGCGCGGTCGCGGATTTTGTCGGATTAAAAGTGCAAACTCCGTTTATGGATAAGGAGCTCATTGAAGCCGTTTTTTTGATTCCGGCAAAAAAAAGGATTGGAAAGATAGAGATGAAAAAACCCCTTTTACGCGAAATTGCAAAATTGCTTTGCGTGCCAAAAATTGCGGTTGAGCGACAGAAAAAAGCAATGCAATACGGTAGCAATATACACAGAATATTTCTTGAGATGGCAAAGAAAAAAGAGATTGAAATTTGGGATGCGCGACCTCCGTTTGTATATGAATAAAAGACGACCTAATTCTTTTTTGCTTCAAATGATTTCTTATCTTCTTCAGTAATAATTGTAAGATGGTTTTTGTCTTTTAGCACCCACAAGCCCACTTTTTCAAAATGAAATGAGTTTAGATGAGGTCGCTCGCTAAATTCGTGGGAAAGCATGTTCACAAGCATTTTTGCCTCTTCCTGGCTGATGACTTTTTCAGCCGAAGTAGTCATGGTTATTTTGTACTTTGGGAGCATCATGTCTTCATAATGCTTGTAAGGCTCAAGTGTATAACTGGGCTTTTTTTTATCAACCATATCAGAAGATGGCACTTGAAAGAATAAAAACAGTTGCGAGTGAGAATTTTGGGTTTTGGCAACTTTATTTTGGTGTATGTGGGGTCAAAATAAAGCGCCAAAAGCCCGAATATTTTGGCTTAGCGATGGAGTTATTTAGCAACATCCACAGCCGCCTTTCTTTCCTTTCTTATCCATTCAAGCACCTCCAAAAGTTATATGTGATTAACTTTATTTAAATATTTGCCAAAATGTTGCCAAAATGATAAAATCAGAGTTTGCGAATATCGTCCACGATTAGATCTTTTGATTTTGAACATGTAAATTTGCTGGGCTTAAATGGATGTTGCTCTTGGAACGGGCATTTGTTACTCGAACCACATTTTACGAGAACGTTTGTTTTAGAGAAAGGCAGCCCAAAAACTATGAATTTGGGATTGCAATTGTTTGTACGAACCCGTAAAAACTCCGACTTTTGCACGAATAAAAGAAAGAACATCGCAGGAGTCAGACTGGCAAATTATAAATAGTTAACGCTGTACAAAGATTTTTCGAATATAAAAAAGTAGAAAATAAAAAGAAAAAGAAAAAACTTTTGGCTTAATCCAAAAAGTCGTTTGGAGTCGGCGGTTCGGGCTTGTCTCCCTTTCGCTTGCGAATTGCCTGTACGGTTTTTAGCAGCATTTCGCGCGGAAGGTTGTCGTATCCCTCGTATTCCTGATATGGAATTGCCCTTCCCTGTGTCGCAGAGCGCAATGCATCCACAAAGCCGAAAAGCTCGGACACTGCGATTTTTGCAATCACGGTTGCCTGTTCGCCTTCCTGCTGTATGTCAAGCACCTGCCCTCTTCTTCCCTGAACAAGTGTGATTACGTTGCTCATGAATTCCTGCGGCACGAGAATTGTCACTTTCTGCTTTGGCTCTTGCAGAGTCAAACCGGCAATCAAAAGAGCGGCATATATTGGTCTCTTTGTCGCAGGAATAATCTGCGCAGGACCTCTGTGTACCGGGTCTTCGTGGATTACGGCGTCAACTATGCTTACTTTTGTGCCAACGACCTTTTCTTTTGCCAACGGACCCTTGTCCATTGCCTCTTCAAATCCTTGTACCACAAGCTCCATAATTTCGTTGAGATACTGAATTCCTCGTGTGTCGTTAATTAGAATGTTTTTGTTGTGGATTGTAATTAACGCTTTTGCCTGGTCGCGCGGCATTCCAAGCTCAATGAGTTTTTCAGTCACCGCTTTGCCTTTTGGCCTACCATCCGGAATATCTCCAGAAATAATTGCGTCGTAAACTGCCTTTTCCAACGGCTCGACCAAGAATTTTAGTTTGGTATGCTTGTTTGGAGATTTTCCTTCAACAGGCCTGTCCACTTTTCCGGTGAGTATCTCATGGTAAACCACGATAGGCGGGGAAGTTGTAATTGCAACCCCTTTCTCCTTCGTGATTTTATACTCAATGATTTCCAAGTGAAGCTCTCCCATACCAGATATTAGATGCTCACCAGTTTCCTGATTGAGCTCAACTCGAAGTGTTGGGTCCTCTTTTGTGAGCGAACGCAATACAAGAATCAGTTTTGCCAAATCCTTTGAGTCTTTTGCCTCAATTGATTTTGTAACGACTGGCTCAGAGTAATGCTTGATTTGTTCAAAAGGCTCTACCTGCCCGTTTGAGATAGTTTCTCCTACATATACATCACGAAGACCGACTATGCCGACGATATTTCCTGCAATAACATTGTCCACCATTACTCGATCCGGACCCATGTAAATTGCCACTTGCTGGACTTTTTCCTCTTTGAATTTTGATGCGAGATAAAGCATGTCGCTTTTTCTTACCCTGCCTGCGAAAAGACGCACAATTGCAACCTCTCCTGCGTGCGGGTCGTTTACTACGCCGATGCAAACTCCGACTGTTTTTGCTTCCGGGTCGCATGTCATTAGCGATTTTCCTGTTTCGGATTCCAAGTCGCCTCTCCAAATGGTCGGGATACGATATTTTTGCGCGAAGTCCGGAGATGGATGATGAGTTACCATCATGTCCAAAAGCACGTCGTCAAGTGGTGCCTTTTCCACGAGCTCTTTTGTTTGGCCATTTTGGCACATTGAAATTATGTCCGAGAATTTGATGTTGAATCTCTTCATTGCGGAAATAGACATTGCCCATTTCTGAAATGCCGAGCCGAATGCGATATTTCCTTTCTTTACATCTATAATCCAGTCTTCACGGTGCTCTGAAGGCGCATATTGTAAAATGAGCTTGTTGATATGTGTGATAATTTTTACGAGGCGTTCCTGCATTTGCACGTCGGTAAGTTTTAGCTCGTTTATCAAGCGGTCAACTTTATTTATGAATACACACGGCTTTGCCTTTTCCTTTAGAGCCTGCCTAAGAACGGTTTCGGTCTGAGGCATTACTCCCTCCACCGAATCTACCACGAGAATGACTCCGTCAACTGCTCGCATTGCCCTCGTTACATGGCCTCCGAAGTCAACGTGCCCGGGAGTGTCAATGAGGTTAATTAGATAATCATCGCCGTTAAGATGGAAAGCCAATGAAATATTTGCGGATTTGATTGTAATTCCTCTTGCCTGTTCTTGCTCGTCAAAGTCCATCATTCGCTGTTCGCCGGCAGTTTCCTTTGAAATGAGACCTGCTCTTGCGACCAATGAATCGGTTAGTGTGGTTTTACCGTGGTCAACGTGAGCGCAAATGGCGACATTTCGCACATTTTTTAGATTGCTCATCATTTTTTGTACTTCGTCCACAACGTATTCCTTTCTGACCATAAAGCAAAACCTCTCAAATAATGAATTTAATCCTCTTAAAAATCTGAAGAATTCTAAGCGGTTGTTGAATTTGATTGGGCAAATTATCTTTAAATAGGTATTGGGGCAAGTCAGAATGATGCAAAAGAAAACAATGGCTGAAGTTTTCATAATTCGTCATGCACGCGCAGGCGGAAACCGGTCTCATATACTTAATGGACGTCGGCGCGATGTCGGTCTTACTTCCAAAGGTGTGAAGGATGCAAAAGCGCTTGCGGCTTCTTGGAATGAAAAACCTGACGTAATTGTATCTTCCCCCATGAAGCGGGCGCGCAGAACTGCATATTATCTTGCCAAGAAGTATAATATGAAAATTGAGTATTTGGATTTGCTGGCAGAGCACGATTTGGGAGACTGGACGGGGCATAGCGCCCTGAAGCTCAGAAGTGAATTTCCATCTTATTTTTTTGATTATGAAAACGGGCAAAAATCGCATTTTCTAAAAAAGGTGCCGGGCGGGGAAAACTGGGCGCAAATTACAAAAAGGGCGAAAAAAGCCCTTGCGGTGATTGGAAAAAAATATGCGGGAAAAAAAGTTGCCGCGTTTGCGCATGGCATACTTGCAATTGCAATGATTAATGAGGTTGCAAAAATAGAACCGCCGAAGCTGTGGGCATACAGACTTAGAAATTGCGAATGGGTCAAATTTGTGCTTTAGGTTTAAGCCCCCGACGGGATTTGAACCCGCGACATCTTGTTTACGAAACAAGCACTCTACCGCTGAGCTACAGGGGCGTTGGAATATAGTTTCATTAGTATTCTTTCTTTTTGGAAACCTACCTTTTTCTTTCTTTCTAAGAAAGAAAAAGGGGGAGCTACAGGGGCGTTAGAAAATGCTAATGCCCTTGATTGGGGGCATAGGAATACAATTTATTATTTCTGATTTATTAAACAACCTTTTAGCTAATAACACAAAATCGCTAAGAACGGTATTTATAAACGAGGATAATGGAAAATAGCCTTGCAACGATTTATAAGCAGTTTGCATCAAAGAGAGAAGATACTAAGGGAATAAACCCGAGAAGACTCGGGCTCAGAAATCCTGAAAAAAATACAATATTTAGTTTACAAACCCTTAGCGGACGGTATAGGTATGCGCAAAGCGCAAATAATAACGATAATTGGAGCCGGAGCAACGGCATCAATAATATCAAGATTTTTGGCAAAAAACAAAGATATCAAGCAAATAAGAATATGCGCGAGAAACATTGAAACTGCCAAAGAGTTTGTTGATTTGCAGGCCCCGAAAATCACATTTAGGGAAGTTGATGCAAAAAATGTCTCGCAAATAGCAGAATTTGCAAAGGGCTCATCTTTGATAATCAATGCCTCATTGCCGGATTTCAACAAAAATATAATGCAGGCCGCGCTTGAAATAGGCGCAAATTACCAAGACATGTGCTCACGCTTAAAGGATTTCAAAACAGTTGAACAGTTGGAATTTTATTCTGAATTTAAGAGGGCGAAATTAAAGGCGATAATCAACACGGGCGTGTCTCCGGGAATTACAAATACGATTGCAAGAAAGATGGCACGCGAATATGACAAGATTGAAAGCATCAAAATCAGGCACATAGAAGACATTGACTCAAAAAAGCCGGTGCTTACATGGTCTCCAAAAGTAATTGTGGATGAGATAACTTCCCCTCCGCTTGTTTTTGAGCAGAATAAATTTGCATTCAGAGAGCCATTTGAGAAAGAGGAAACTTATGATTTTGGCATGCCCTTTGGAAAAACCAGAGTGTATTCAATTTACGGGGATGAAGTTGCCACTTTGCCATATTTCGTACATGCAAAAAATATTGATGTGAAAGCAGGCGGGCGGGAGATTGAATCTGCCCTGAAACTTTATGAAGGAATTCAAAAAACAAAAATGGACAAATACGAATACGCGATTAAGAACGCGGGCAAGATTCCGACCCCAAAAGAGCTTGCAAAAATGATTGGGAAAAAAGAGGTAAGGGAAGGAAATTTTATTTCTGCAATAAAAATTGACGGTTTGCGGGGCAAGCGCGAGTCTTCGCTTGAGGCGCTCGTTGTTTATCCTTCTTTGACAAAAATTCCAAAAGCATTTTGCGGCGCAAACCATATTTCTTATGCCACCGGATTGGCGGCATCTGTTTATGCGACCACTTTTACAAAAATAAAGAAATTCGGAGTTTTCCCACCAGAGGATATAGGCATAGCGGCGGAGAAATATGTTATCTCCAATCTTATGAAAAACGGAGTACAGATTGCTTATGCAAAAGCCGAATCGGCAACCTACGCCGCACAAAATTTGCATATGATTGAAGCGCGTGTACAAAATCTTCGCTGTTTGACGTGGCAAAATCGAGATGTTTATAAACGATGACGGATTAGTCTGAAATAGTAAACAAAGCCTAAAGGTGGAACTACAAAAATGGCATCAGAATATAGTTTGGAATCACATCCTTCGTTTTCTGGCCAAAATATCAGAAAGATTGGCGCGAAGGGGCATCATAAGGCAGGCATGCGCTCAGCATATTTGCCCAGCTTATGGAGTTCAAAATCCCGCCGCGTTTCAAGGCACAGAAGCACATCGAGCTTTGTAGGCATTAGCGCGATTTCAAAATTCCCACCTCTTTTTGAGCAAAAGGCAAAGGAAAGAGTTTATTCATACGCCTTCCAAAAGCAAAATTACTGGCCAAACGACATCGAGTCGCTTATTCGAAGAGCAGTATCGGATAATTATGCGAAGAATACAATTGCAAATGTTATTCAACGGGAAATACCTAGATATAACATGAGCCAGTTCAGGGAAAAGGGCTTGGGAATAACTGTTATTCAAACAGACTACAAAATAAAACAAGAAGTTGCAAAAACCGCTTTTACCCCAATGGAAAAAGCGGTTGGAAAAATAATAGGGCAGGAATATTCGCACTTTCAAAAAGCACAGGTTAGTATGCCCAAATATGCGAAGACAGCGGCTTGGATAAAAACGGGCATAAAAGCCATTTCCAAAATAGTTGACAAATTGCCGATTGAAAATTATTATGGGGCAACCAAAGCAAAAACATTACAAAAAGCAGATGTTTCATTCACGGCAATCAAAATGCCGGTTGCAAAAGCATTGTACGAAGATAATTACATGAACAAAATTATGCCTCAAAAAGAGGAAATAAAAATGGAAATTAAAATTGGGAGTTCACATATTCCCAATTCACCAATTTCCACCAGTTTTGCACGAAGTCCGCGCGCTTATTCTGATAATCAAGATAGTAAGCGTGCTCCCATACATCAAGCACCAAAAGCGGCTTAAAACCGGACAGATGCATCAAATTGTGCTTTTCTATTTGCACTAAAAACAAGTTTTTCTCCTCGTCTTTTACCAACGCCGCCCAACCGGAACCCTCAACGCTTACTGCGGTCTCGGAAAACTGTTTTGCAAATGCCTCAAATGAGCCGAAATCGCGTTTTAATGCATCCGCAATTTTTCCTTTTGGCATATTGTTTTCTTTTGGCGGGCGCATGTTCTTCCAGAAAAGAGAATGCATTAAATGCCCGTTGAGATTAAATGAAAGTTTTCTTAATACGTCCCCGACCGAGCCATTTGTCTGATTGGAACGCAGTTTCTCCAATGTTTCAAGCGCATCGTTTGCCCCCTTTACATACCCCGCATGGTGCTTGGCATGATGAAGCTCCATTATTTTTGCAGAGATAACCGGCTCAAGCGCACCATAATCATAATCAAGTTTTGGAAGTTCGTATTTTTTCATTTAAATCACCCGACAAATGTTAGATGTTTAAAACTTTTATACCTATCGCATCGGCTTTGCAAAAAAAGGTTTTTCCGGGTTTTGCCCGGAATAATTTTCTAATCTTTTATCACTTTGAGCATTGAGAGCAATAGTACAATGCCAGACAATCCGACTAACAGATAGATTACCATTGCAAGAATTCCGGTGTTTCCAGCCATCTTGTCAATCCATGAAACCAGGTTGAAGTTGAATACTGTCAGCCCCCAGTTTATTGCACCTATGGCACACAAAATCTGCGCGATACTTACTACAATATTCATATTACCACCGAAACACTTCAAGAGATAAAACATATAAACATTTTGTAGAAGGCGAACCAAAATGCGGCAAAAGACGAAAATATAACGCCAACGGCAGGATTTGAACCTACAATCCCGTAAGGGATCAGTTATCTCGGAAAAAAGGAAGGCTCATCCCTCTCTTTTCTTTTCCAGGGTTTTCTTTTCTCTGGCGAGAGAAAAGAAAAGCCTTTCGAGACTGACGCACTACCAGGTTATGCGACGTTGGCATGAATAGTATAACTTAAGGATTTCATGCTTTATCTTTCTTTCTTTATGAAGGGTTGATTTAAAATATATAAACTCGTTAAATTTTTCATGGCAGAAGACGGATTTATCGCATTAAACCTGAAAGTGTATGAAGAATCGTGCGGCAAACGCGGCATTGAACTGGCAAAAATTGCAAGAGATGTGTCGCAAAAAACAGGAGTGAGAATTGTTGTTTGCCCGAACGCGACGCTTGTGCGCGAATGCGCAGTTACGGGTGCGGAAGTGTTTGCACAACATGTCGATGGAAATGCGTCCGGTGCATACACGGGCTCAATTACTGCAAAAATGCTTCTTGAGGCGGGCGTATCCGGAAGCCTGATTAATCATTCTGAAAAAAGAATCAATCCCGAAAACGTGAAAGTGTCCGTTGAAGCACTCAAGAAATTTGGATTGGAATCAATGGTTTGCGCAAAAGATGTTCATGAATGCGCGCAATTGGCGCAATTCAAGCCGACATATATTGCAATTGAGCCGCCGGAGCTTATTGGTTCGGGTGTGAGTGTTTCAAGCGCAAAACCACAAATAGTTACTGGTGCAGTGCATGCCGTTCGCGAAATTACTCCCGATGTTAAATTGGTTTGCGGAGCAGGTGTAAGCACTCCTGAAGATGTGAAAAGGGCGTTTGAGCTTGGAGTTGAAGGAGTATTGATTGCCTCGGCTTATGTGAAGGCAACAAATCCAGCAAAGCTTTTGGAACAGATGGCAGAGCAGATAATCAGGCAGTAAAGAGATTTTGCATTTTTTCTATTTTTGCAATTTTGTAGATGACTGTATCGAAGTGCACTAAAATTTTAGAATCCAGTCGTCTTTGTCTGATGCAATTGGATTAGTATAACTCGCGCAGCTGGTTTATCTCATAACCATGGTGCGCTTCTTTTCTTCTGATGGGGTTTTCTTATAAACAGTAGATAAGTTTGACTGATTTTGCACAAAATTATTATATTCGTTTAAATACTGTTTTTTCAACGAAGTCAAGACTTCCTGAATGTAGGGTTTTTCCTTTACCGCAGTATTTTTGGAATCCAAAACATATTGCAAATCATGAATAAGAATAGCCATTGTTTTTGTCTTTTCGTGAAATGCGGACATATCAGTTGCCATATAACCAAAGAGAGAAAGGAGGGAATATTTTAAAACCGAACCCAAATAAGAAAACCAAAATGCCGCCCGAGATGATCTTTGAGCTGCCCAAAATATTTGTTTGTTTTTTTCAGAAGTTGTGGATTTATATTTTTAATCAGCTTCGCCGAAGAGCACCCAGCCCTAAGGGACTGGGTTTGCGGCTCATTCGGCGAAGTCTCGCCAAGTCGGCTGTCGGCGTTCATTCCGCCCGCTAAAGCGGGCGGTTTTTTTGCCGACTTGGCGATAAATTCGTAGCGAATTAATCAAACTTATTTATAAATATGAGAAGGATGCTATTCATGGTATGGTGAGGACAGATGCCTAACAAAAATGTTGAACTTAAAGTGGCTGAAGCCCTGCAAAATGACGTCGGCAGGGGACTTGTGAGGATTGACTCCAAAGCAAGGCAGGAGCTGGATGTATCCACTGGAGACATCATTGAGCTAAAAGGCAAGCGAAGCACTGCCGCCCTTGTATGGCAGGCGCACCCTCAGGACGAGGGAATGGACATTATTAGAATGGACGGCTATTTGAGGCAAAATACCGGAGTTGCTCTGGGCGACAAAGTGATTGTGAAAAAGGCAGAACTAAAACAGGCAACAAAAATTGTACTTGCGCCCACACAGCCAATGAAATATTCGCCTGGGTTTGACCAATTTGTAAAGAAAAAATTAATCGGAAGGGCATTAACCAGGGGAGACACGATTTTTATCGGCGTGTTTGGAACATCTTTTCCATTGGTGGCGGCAGTAGTGCAACCTTCGGGAATTGTACTCGTGAATGAAGCGACGGAATTTATACTAAAAGACGAGCCAGTAAAAGACACCGGCGCGATTGCGACGGCTATTTCTTATGAAGACATCGGCGGATTGAAAGAGGAAGTGCAAAAAATAAGGGAAATGGTTGAACTGCCGATGAGGCACCCCGAGCTTTTTGAAAAATTGGGAATTGAAGCTCCGAAAGGAGTGCTCATATATGGTCCGCCCGGCACAGGAAAAACATTGCTCGCAAAGGCAGTCGCATCCGAATCGGAAGCAAATTTCATACATATTGCAGGACCCGAACTCGTGTCCAAATTTGTCGGAGAGAGCGAAGAGAGACTTAGACAGATTTTCAAGGATGCGGAAGAGAACGCACCCACAATTATTTTCATGGATGAGATTGACGCCATCGCGCCAAAAAGAGAAGAGGTAAATGGCGAAGTTGAACGGCGCATGGTGTCGCAATTGCTTACTTTGCTTGATGGAATGAAAACCCGAGGCAAGGTAATTATTATCGGCGCAACCAATCGACCAAATTCAATCGACCAGGCGCTTAGAAGGCCGGGAAGATTTGACCGAGAGATTGAAATCGGAGTACCAGACAGAGAGGCAAGACATGAAATAATGCAGATACATACGCGAGCAATGCCTATCGAGGAAAAAGACAATGAAGATGGAAAGCTTATCAGCGAGCTTGCAAATATCACGCACGGATACACCGGCGCAGACATACAATCATTGGCGAAAGAGGCGGCGATGAAATCGTTGAGAAGGCTTTTGCCACATATTGATTTGGAAAAAGACATTCCCCCGAAAATATTGGATGAGCTTAGAGTCACCCGCGATGATTTCTTTAACGCCATGCGCGAGATTCAGCCTTCGGCGTTGCGAGAAGTTTTTGTTGAGAGACCAAATATCAAATGGACAGACATCGGCGGACTTGAAAATGTTAAATCGGAAATGAGGGAGGCAGTTGAACTGCCGCTCAAGCATCCAGAAGTTTTCAAGAAATTCGGCATACGCCCAATCAAAGGCATATTGCTTGTGGGATTGCCCGGAACTGGAAAAACAATGTTTGCAAAAGCGGTCGCAACCGAAACCGAGACAAACTTTATTTCCATAAAGGGGCCCGAAGTTCTTTCGAAATGGGTCGGCGAATCCGAAAAAATGATTCGTGAAATGTTTAGAAAAGCAAGATTGGCGGCACCATGCATTATTTTCATTGATGAACTGGATTCAATTGCAATGCACCGTGGCGGGGATGAAGGCGGAAGTCATGTGGGCGAACGGATTGTAGATACGTTGCTTACCGAGATGGACGGACTTAGAACCCTCAAAAACGTGATTGTGATTGGGGCAACAAATCGCCCAGACATTATGGATCCGGCGCTTATGCGCGCAGGAAGATTTGACAGAATTATAGAGATACCTGTCCCGGATTCGGATGCCCGTCTTGAAATATTTAGGGTGCATACAAAAGGGATGCATGTTGCAAAAGATATATCTCTTGAAACCCTTTCAAAAGCGTCCGAAGGCTACACAGGTGCAGATGTCGAGAATTTGTGCAGAGAAGCCGGAATGGAAGCAATAAGGCGAGTTCGCCTCAAGACCGGAGACAAGATTGACTGGGAAAAGATTGACGCATCCGAGCTTGTGGTTCTGCAATCCGATTTTGAATCCGCCGCGCACAAGATAAAACCGTCTTTCACAAAATCGGATGTTGAGAGATTGGAAAAATTCAGAACCGGCAAAGACGAGAACATGTACAGATAAATCGTGCATGCCAAAAAAGGATTTGCAGGCGCCAAAAACCGCGCCTGCTTAAATCCGTTAATTTGCTTGCAGGAAATGAGGCGAAATAAAAATGAGAATAGTTTTGTTTGCAAAAGCATTTGCGCTATTTACCGTACTTGCCATGTTCGGAGTATTTATTGCGCCAGTCATACTCAAAGAATATGATATGACGAGCATATTGTTGCGCTTTGTTGAGTTTGAGGCGCTTGCACTTGCGCTCTCAATCATTACTACGGCAGTTGTGCCATCCTCATTTGGAGTGCTAAAAGGCGATGGCGTACTCGTGATTTCGCGCGACCCGATAAACGGCGGGACAATGATTAAACTTGGAACCGCACTTGAGAGAAAAAAGCTTGGTGAAACAATTAGGATAAATACGGGTGAGGCTGAGGCAGTAGTCGCAACAGTTGAATCTTATGCGGGGATAATCACTCCCGCGCGCGTTGGAATACGCGCAGAGCAAAACATAAAAGTGATATGAAAATTTATTTGGCGGGCGCATGAAATATTTCGTCCGCGCGTGAAAAAAATTGGTTAATGGTTAATTAGTTGGTTGTAAATTGGTTAGCAGTTAATTAGTTAGAGGTTAATTGGTTAGTGGTTTTATGGCGCTTATTCCACCCGGCTTTCGCATTGATTTGGATGAATGGTCAAACATTCTTACGTCGATAGTTGCAATCGCACTCTCGCTTACGTTTGCAAGCGGGGGAATACAAATCAGCCCTTCGGAATTTGTATTTTTGATGATTGCGTTTGGCATTACTGTCGGAAGCGGGTTTTTGCTCCATGAGCTTGCACATAAATATACCGCCATTCGCTTCGGATTGCGCGCCCGCTTTGAAGCATGGGTTTGGGGTCTTGTGCTCATGCTTGGACTTGCGATAATTCCACAGCTTGTGGGATGGGGAATGTTCCCGCTATTTCTTGCACCGGGCGCAGTAATGATTTATGGCAACCGGCAAATAAGCCAAAAGGAAAACGGGATAATTTCCGCAGCCGGACCGATTACAAATATTTTGCTCGGGCTTCTCTTTTTCGCGCTTGCGGTTTTAATCGTCGGAATTGGGGCATTTGGAACAGTAATTCCTTATGGCGAAACGGCGGCATATGTAATGCTTATGGGAACGCAGGTAAACATGTTTTTGGCATTGTTTAATTTACTGCCGATTTTCCCTCTTGACGGCTCAAAAGTGTTTGCATGGAGCTGGAAAATCTGGCTTGCTCTTTTTGCAATTGCGTTTATCGGAAGCGGAGTTTTCGGATTTTAGTTAAGTTTTTTCTGATTTTGCATCCGGCTTTTTCCTTCTGCAAAACATAAGTTTTTCAATCGGGCATGAGCAAATTTCTTATGAAAAAAATGGATGAAGGCGCGGAAGCAATACTTATTCCTGCAAAATTTGCAGGGTTTTCTGCCCTGAAGAAAGTGAGAGTGCAAAAAAAATACAGACCAAGCGAGCTTGATGAGAAGATAAGATTTTCAAGAACCAAAGTTGAAGCGCGCCTTTTGCACAAGGCAAAAGAGGCGGGCGTTTTATGCCCATATGTGTTTGCAATTGGAGAGGACTTTATTTTGATGGAGAAGATTGATGGAAAAACTCTCAATAAAATTGAGAAGAAAATTGATTTGAAAGTGTATAGGCTTGCAGGGGAATATTTGGCAAAACTGCATTCGCATAACATAATGCACGGAGATTATACTCCTGCAAATTTGATGCTGGATGGAAAGGGAAAATTATATGTGATTGATTTCGGGCTTGGCTTTTCAAGCCATGACTTTGAGGATATGGCGGTTGATTTGCTTACGATGGAAAATTCTCTTTCTGATGAAAATGCAAAAAAATTTCTTTCCGGCTATGAAAAAATCGGAAGGAAAGAAGCGATTGTAAGGATGGAAAAGGTGAGAAAAAGGGCAAGATATAAAGATAGAAAAACTATTGTTGAATAAATGGACTTAGAGATAAAGTTTGAACGGGAAAAGAGAAAAAAACGATAAAAACGTGTTCGAAAGAGAAAAAATTTTGAAAAGAAAAAGCTTGAAATAAAAAGAATAAACAAGCCTATAGCTCGCCTACTCTTCGTTTCATTCTGCGCTTAAGCCGCTTTCTGCGTTTCTTGAGCCACTTCCAGCGCATTCTTCCTTTTTTCTTCCATTTTCTTGGTCTAGAACCCAATATAACACCTAAAGTAAAGTAATTTTAGAATGTTTAGTTAATGCCAATATATATTTATAAGCGTAGTTATTAGACAAATAAGTGTCGTTGTAAAGAAAACTAAGCAAAAAGGATTTGAAACAATGAGTGAAAGTTGCAAACAATCTAAAATGAAAAGAGAGGCGGGCTGGGAAAAGGTGCAACAGGAACGCTGTCTCTCGGATATTAAACAATTTTATGAAAATGTGAAGGAAGTAAAGCGGACTGCCTCGAATTCTTATGTTCTTGATTTAGCATCCCAGTACTGTGAGGATACGAAATTCTTTTTAGAAAAGAAGGATTATGTAACGGCGTTTGGCGCAATTAACTACGCCCATGGATTAATTGACGCATTTAGGAAGAAAGCAAAAGAATAAGACAAAACAGTTATCAGCCTATTTTTACATTCGCTCCAAGAGTTTTCAAATCTTGCCAGAAATTCTTATTATACTTATCAGACGCATCTGCGTTTGCAATTTTTACAGGAGATTTTGCAATAAGCCCTGCAAGACCTAAAGCCATCGCAACCCTGCCATTTTTTTGCGAATCCACTATTCCGCCACTTAGAGGCGAGTAGGGGATGTTTATGTGCGAGCCTTCAAATGTTATTTTCGCGCCCAGTCGATTCAATTGAGCCGCCATTATTCGGGCGCTTGCAAGTGCGGGAGCGGAAATGGGCACAAGAGGCCCGATTTTCGTGCTCTTGGAAGACTGTGTCGCAAAAAGCATCATCAGCGGAATAAGAGACGGGAACGGGCGGGGGTCTATCATTGGCGGCAGGCTTAATGGCAAAGAGGATTTTGCAATAATTGTTTGGCCGTCGCTTGAAAATGCGATTTGCTTATTTGCAAAAATAATTTTCCAAAATTCCCGTTCGGGCTGGTTTGAGCCCCACGAAAGGGCTACCTCGCCTTTGCCGCAAAGGACGAATGCACCAAGATAATACGAGCCTTCCCTCCAGCAGGCAGGGATATCCACATAACGGGCGGGATATGCCTGATACGGCGAAATTGTCATCGTGCCCTCCTCGGTTTGGAAAGAATAATCTATTCCAAAAAGCGTGAGAATCTCAAAGGTATTTATTACGCTAGGATGAATGCGCACGAAATCATCCATTGCAAGAACGGACGCCTGTTGAGAAAGTGGCAATGCCATCATGAGCCCGCTTGCCCAATATGCTCCGGCTCGATTGTCAAGGGGAATGAGGGTTTTTATTTGAGGTCCGCTTACGAAAATTTCATCGGGCGTTTTTGTAATTCGCACACCCATATCCAATGCGATTGAATCCATTCCAGAAAGCGCGGATCCGGCAATTTTGAACTCTTTTATTTTTACTCCAGAATCAAAAATCGCGGCGAGCGGAAATGCAACTCTGGATGCACGAGAAGAAAGAGAGCATGTGAGCAATTCACTTGGAAAAGGCAGACCTTCCGCCAAAATGTCGACAGTATTTCTTTCCACAGTGATGTCCGCGCCGAGCTGACCTCCCAGGCGCAATATCGCTTTTATGTCCGAGTGAGTGGGGCAATTTCCGAATGCGCCGCCCTGACCTATGGATGCGCACCAAAGAGCCCTCCATGCAAGTGGAATGCTCGCGGGCGGAGTGAAATTGCCTGAAACAGTGCTTTTTGATATTGTGCAATTTGACATTGCAATGAGAAACGGATAGGAGGTTTTAATAGCTATTTTTTGCCATAAATTTACATGAACTCTAAAACCGTTAATGAAGGGCTTGCAAAAATATCCCTAGGCGACGGGCTGTTCTATAATCCGAGAATGCAATTTTGCCGGGACATAAGCTCGCTTTGGGTTGGCACACTGCCTCAATTGCCGGTTCTTGTGGACGGATTTTGCGCAAGCGGGGTAAGAGGTATCCGCTACAAACTTGAAAATGAAAATGTCGGCGAGCTAAAGTTTTTTGACAGAAGCAAAACTGCATGTGAAATGACTGAGAAAAATTTGAAGCTGAATAAGATTAAAGGAGAAGTGAATGAAACAAATTCGCACAAGTTTTTTGCACAGGAACAAAATTTTGATTTTTGCGAAATTGACCCGTTCGGAAGCCCGGCGCATTTTATAGATTCGCTCTTTTGGGCGGATTGGAAACAGAAGCAAAAATTTATTTCCATAACCGCGACGGACACGGCGGTTCTTTGCGGCGCACATGCACAGGCATGCTACAAAAATTACGGGGCAAAACCAGGGCATAACGAGCTTTGTCATGAGAACGGGCTTAGGATATTGATGGCGTTCATTGCAAAAACCGCATCCAAATATGAATGGGAATTTGAGCCGCAATTTTGCATTTCGCACAGGCACTATTTCAAAATATTGGCGAGAGTGAAAAAGAGCGCAAAGGGAGCGGTTGAGTCCGCGAAAAAATCAATGCACTATTCTTCTTTTTGTCCGAGTTGCCTTTTTCATGAGATAAGCGCACAATTTCCCAATGAGTTGTGCCCTCAATGCGGCAAAAATATGACTTGGGCGGGACAGATGTGGGGCTCAAAATTATTTGAGCCGCAAACAGTTGAGAGCATGATGAAAAATCTGGCTCAAAGAAAGTATATGGATTCAGAAGTGCTGGCAAAATATTTGCAGAGAATATATGAGGAGTCGCAGGCAGGGGCGTTTTATTATAATCTGCATACGATTTGCTCAAAATATAAGGTGAAGCCGGCAAAGATTGACGATGTTGTTTCCCGGCTTAAAGAGAGCGGATTTTATGCGTGCAGGACTACTTTTAAGGACACGGCGATAAGAACGGATGCGTCGATTGAAGAGATTGTAAGGAAGATGAATGAATAATTGGACAGGTGCCGAAATTTTGGGCGGTACTAACGAAGGTTTAATAGCCTGTTTAGGAGTAAGTTTTTCAGATGAAAGTGAGTTTTTCAGGTGAAAATGTGACAGATTCAAAATGGTCGGGTTTTTATAAATTGAGCATTGAGGAGAGGCAGAAAAAAGTTATTGCCGAATTCAAGCTTGATTCTTCCGAGCAGGCATTGCTAAAAAAACAGGGACCCTTGCCGATTGAAATTGCGGACAAGATGAGCGAAAATGTTATTGGCACAATCGGTTTGCCGCTCTCCATTGCACCCAATTTTATCATTAACGGACGCGAAACAGTTGTTCCGATGGCGATTGAAGAGGCATCCGTGGTTGCCGCCGCATCCAATGCGGCAAAACTTGCAAGAGGCACGGGCGGATTTCGCACTTCTTATACGGGCTCGGTCATGATTGGACAGGTTCAGCTTGTGGGAATGAAGGATGTGAAAAAGTCTATTGAGAAATTAAATTCCGCGAATAAAAAAATATTTGAAAAGGCGGACGAATACGCCTCCCATTTGCACAAATACGGCGGCGGAGTGAAAGAGGTAAGTACGCGCACCATTGCAACCGACAGGGGAAAAATGATTATTGTTGAATTTGCGATTGATGTTTCCGACGCGATGGGCGCAAACGCGGTGAACACACTGCTTGAAAAAATTGCGCCTGATTTGGCGGAAATTTCGGGTGGAAACGTTAGGCTCAAAATTGTGTCAAATCTTGCAACGCGAAGAATGGCATCTGCTATTGCTGTTTGGAAAGCAGAAGATGTGGACGGAGATGAAGGCGTTGAGGCAATACTTGACTGCTGGAGCATGGCAATGGCAGACCCGTATCGGCGGGCAACTCATAACAAGGGAGTAATGAATGGAATTGACGCCGTGCTTGTTGCCTGCGGAAATGACTGGAGAGCAGTGGAAGCCGGCGCGCATTCCTATTCGGCTCTGAAGAATGGGGCGCTCACAACATTTAGAAAAACCCCGGACGGGGATATTGAGGGAAAAATACTTATTCCGATGCCGGTCGGAACAATCGGCGGCTCCTTGGGAGTGAACTTGACCGCCAAAATGTGCCTAAAGATGCTCGGAGTAACAAACTCCGGCGAGTTTGCACAAGTGCTGGCATCTGTCGGGCTTGCGCAAAATTTTGCGGCTTTGCGGGCATTGGCGCTTGAAGGAATACAGAAAGGACACATGAAGCTTCATGCAAAAAACATCGCAACTGCCGCCGGAGCAAAAGCTGGCGAGATGGATGCGGTTGTACAATGGATGCAGGAAAATAAAATGATGAATGCGGAAGGCGCGAAAAATGCGCTGTCGCAAATAAGAAAGAAACGGTAGAGGAGTGCAAAATAAAATTAAAATGAGGCATACAAATGGAACAACTTGTTTTTCTTGCAATTGTGTTTTTTAGCGCGGTTATCTCAACCATGTTTTTGGCTGGCAAAGTGATTGCAAAACTTAAGCTTGCCGGAATTGTCGGCAAAGACATGCACAAGGAAGAAAAGCCCGAAGTGGTTGAGATGGGAGGCATCGCAATCGTTGCGGGATTTGTCGGCTCCGCTTTGGTTGGAATTATTTTGCACTTGTTTTTCGGATTCAATTTTGAGCTTGCGGGTATAATGGCGGCATTGCTTACTGTTTGTATCGTAGCTATTATTGGAATTTATGACGACCTTGTGGATGTCGGACAAGTTGTAAAAGCGCTTCTTCCCCTGGCGGCGGCAGTACCTCTTGTTGCGATAGAAATGGCAGGCGGGCAGAGCATTATTTCAATTCCATTTGTTGGAGGAATTGATTTTGGCATTCTTTATGCGATTTTGCTTGTCCCGCTGGCGATTGCCGTTTGCTCAAATTTGACGAATATGCTTGCCGGATTTAACGGGCTTGAAGTGTCAATGGGAATTATTATTTTCGCGGCATTGTCAATTTTGTCGTTTATGCATGGGCAGATTGAGATGTCTGTTTTGTCCGTTGCGATGCTTGGAGCACTCATTGGATTTTTGAAATTTAGCTGGTATCCCGCACGCGCCTTTTTGGGAGATGTCGGCACGCTTACAATCGGAGCGGCGATTGGGGCGGCGGTAATATTGTCAAGCTTGAAATCGGCAGGAGTTATTTTGATGCTGCCCTACATTATTGACTGGTTTTTGAAAGCATTAAATGGATTCCCAAAAAGCTTTGCGGAGCTTGGTAAGGATGGAAAGCTTCGCGCGCCAAAAGGAAAAATTCGCGGCTTTGCGGATTTGATTTTAACCATTTTCGGCGGGCTGACTGAAAAGAATTTGGTGCTTGTTTGCGTTGGAATTGAAACTGTGATTGCGATTTTTGTCGTAATATACTTTGGGAAATATTGAGTCTATTTTTTTCAAATTTTTTTTAGTTTTATTTTTTCGCTTTCTCTTTTTCAGTAAAAAGTTTATGCGCCTTCTCGTAGTCTTCGGCTTGCCCGATGTCCAGCCATCTTTCCTCAAATGAATAGCCGTTGATTTGTTTTTTCTCTTTTAGAAGGCGGGGAAAAACGTTTTTTGCAAAGTCCTCTTTCTCTTTTATGTAATCAAATATTTGCGGCTCAAAAACGTATATTCCGGTGTTTATGTAATTTTGGATTTTCGGCTTTTCGATAAATTGTTTTATGTGGCATTTTTCATTTATTTCCACAACGCCATATTCTATCTGGGTTTCGATTGATTTTAGTCCCATCGTGGCAATGCCGCCCTTTTCTTTATGAAATTTCATCATTTTTCTCAAATCAATTTCCGTGAAATGGTCGCCCATCATTACGATGAAAGTGTCCTTGAATTCGTTTTTGATTGAGAGAGTGGAACCTGCAGTATTGAGATTTTCCTCCTCTTCCGCATAATGTATGCGAACGCCGAATTTTGAGCCGTCGCCAAAATAGGTTTTGAATTGTTCTTTGAGATAGCCGATTGTGAGATAAATATCAGATACTCCGTTCTTTTTGAGAAGCTCAATTAGATAATAAACGATTGGTCGCGAGCCTAATTTGAGCATGGGCTTTGGAGTGCTAAGAGTGTGAGGCCGAAGCCTTGTTCCGAGCCCTCCACATACCAGAATTGCTTTCATGAATAAATCACCGTTATTTGCTAATTTAGATTTTGTTCAACCAACTTTTTATATTCATTCATAAGCTCTTGCGCTTGCTTCTCGCTTTTTCCTTCCGCGAATATGCGAATATAATCTTCTGTGCCGGATGCACGGACAAGCACCCATGAGTCCTTGAAATTTAAGCGGAAACCGCCGATGAGGGGGATGAGCGAACCATTTGCATTTGATTTTGCTTTCTGAATAATAGAGTTTAGCGCGGTTTGCTTTTGCTTTGCGTTTGCACTTATTTTTGTCTTTGAATTGTAATAGGAGGGAAGCTCATCGAGCCACTGCGAGAGCGGCTTTTGGGAAACTATTTCCATTAATTTGCAGGATGCAAATATTCCGTCTTTTGCAAGGGAGAATTTAGGATAAACGATGCCGCCGACTTCTTCCCCGCCGGATACCATTTTTGAAATAAGTTTGCACATCTGCTCAGCCAGATAGGGGGCGCCAACGTCGGTGTATAATGTTTTTGCCCCGAATGCGGATGCGATGTCTTCCACTACTTTTGAAGTGGCGGAAGTGGTCGCAACCATTTTTTCTTTTGCATTTTTTTCGTTCATTAAAGCCCATTTGGCCGAAATTGCAACGCATTTGTCCCCGACAATCCATCTTCCCTTTTCATCTACAAATGTTGTTCGGTCGGCATCGCCATCCCATGCAACTCCAAAATCGGATTTTGTTTCCTTTACTTTTTTTATGAGTTGCTGCAAATTCGCCTCTGCCGGCTCGGAAAGCCGGTTTGGAAATGTGCCGTCAAGAGGTTCGTTTATCACAATCACTTGCGCGCCAAGAGAGCGAAGAAGAGCGGGTGCAATAAGGGTTGATGTGCCGTTTCCGGGGTCCGCAACTATTTTGAGTTTTTTTATTTTTTTCTTGTCAATGTTTGCAAGCACGTCTTTTGAATAATCATCCAAAACCGTATTTATCTTCTGAATTTTTCCAATTTCTTTCCAGTCAAGGGCCGGAGCGTGCGGCTTTTCCAAATATTCTCCAAAATTTTCCCCGCGCTCGCGCGAAACCGCGACACCGTTTTTATCCACGAACTTTAGGGCATTCCACTCCGGCGGATTATGGGACGCGGTGACTATTATGAGCCCGTCTGCTTTGTAGTGCGCAAGCGCCCATTCCGCAACCGGAGAGGGAATAAGCCCGAAATCCAAAACATCGCATCCTGCTTCCATTATTGCGGATGCAACCGCGTCAAAAAGGCAGGGAGAAGTTTTTCTCATGTCGCGGGCAAGCCCTATTTTTACATTTTTCTTTTGCCCGAGCCCCAATTTTACATTTTTCTTTTTTGCCTCTTTTATGCAAAATTTGGCAAATGCGTATGCAAAATCAGATGCGGCACCGGCATTTAGTTCGTCAAATTTTGCCCGCACTCCGTTCGTGCCCAATGAGAGAACCATGAGGCGTTTTGGCAGATAATCGTTATAAAGCATAGCAGGCAATTTGATATTCTACAGATTTATGCCAGATAAGAGGTTAATTGATAGAAAGATTTGGATTTGGAAGATTTTGGTAGGAAGATTTTGGTAGGAAGATTTTGGTAGGAAGATTTTGGTAGGAAGATTTTGATGGAAGAGATGACTGCACCGCAAAAGGAGAAACACGCGCTTGTTGACACATTTGCAAAAGGCACGCTTTACAAATTCGGCTCTATGGGGATAATTAAGGCGATAAGTTTCATCACCACCCTTCTTATAATCAATTTTTTATTGCCCGCGCAGGCAGACTTGTTTTTTGAGGCAAACGCGATTGCAATTACACTAAGCTCGTTTTGTGGGCTCGGACTTTCGGTTGCGGCGATAAGATACATACCTGCATATATGGTGAAAAAAGAGTTCGGCAAAGTGAAAACCCAGATTTGGACGTCCATTGCCGCGCTTGCGGGTATTTGCATAATTGTCGCGATTTTTGCAGTAATATTCGAGCAGACTTTTGCAGATTATTATGGCGCGGGGATTATTCCGTTGATACCACTTTGCATGATTGGAATGACAGGTTTGATATTTTTGGTTTATTTGGGCTCGACACTCAATGCACTCAAGCAGTTTGGAGTTTCATCGGCGGCTAGTGCGGCAATGGCAGTACTCAAAGTAATTCTTATCGGCGGAGTTATTGCCGCGGGAATTGGAACCGCTTATACGATAATGGGTGCGTTTGCCGCATCACAGGCAATAGTTGCCATGTATATGATGTGGCATATTTACGGCAAATTCAAAGAGCATGAAAATGCCGCCAAATTTGATTTTGGAATTCTGAGAAGGGACGCGGCGTTCGGCTTGCCGGTTTATATCAGCGGAATGCTGGACACGCTTGTGACACAGATTGATGTGCTCATGATTGGCATTTTCCTTGGGGAAAACCCGGGAGTGGTCGCCGGATATTCAGCAGTTGTACTGATTGTAAGAAATATCGGACCGATGATATTTTCTCCAATTAGCGATGTACAACAACCAATGCTCGTTGAACATTTTGAAGCCAAAAATGAATTTACAAGCAATATAATTCGCGAAACCACGAGATGGACGATGTATCTTGGAATTCCGTTCCTTTGTATGTTCCTAATTTTCTCCGCCCCGATTTTGCAGATAATGGCAAAGCCTTATTGGGAAAACGCATGGCTTGTATGGGCATTTGCGCCGTTTGTGATTTCGACTCTTGTATCCATTTCAAGCAGAAACGCATTGCTCGCGCGTGGACACGTAAAGATATTGCTTGTGGTGAGTGCGATTGCAGTAGGGCTGAACGTCGTACTTAATATTGTGCTTATACCCATAATTGGGGTTTTGGGTGCCGCGATTGCAAGCTCGATTGCCGCAGTCATAGGAGAATCTTACGCCGTGATTAAGGCAAGGCAAATGGTTGGAGCAAGACTTCATCCAGACATTCTTAAAGCGTTTGCCGCAGGCGCGGTTATGGTCGGATTGAGCTTTATCGCTTTGCCGGGAATGGGCTCAATATTTGATTTTTCAATGCAGGGAATAATTCAGCTTGTGATAGCGGTTTGCATAAGCTATGTGATTTATGGCATTGCGTTCCTTGTCGTGAAAGGTATTAATGCAAAAGACTGGCACATGATTTATGTATTTTTGGAAAAGAACAAACTTGGAATCGTTGTGTCTTATTTGAAGCCGGTTTCGGATGCGCTTTGTAAATATACGGGATGAAAAATATTTTTAGTATTTTTGATTTATTGTTTGAGAATTTTTCCCAGTTGTACAAAATCAGACTTTAATTCCTCAATCAACTTTCTATTGTAAATTGCCGCCGCCGGATGATACATCGGATAGACCAAAATTTTTCGGCTCTCAAATTTTACTTCAAGTTTTTGTCCGTGCAATTTTGAAATGCCCTCAACATTTTTCATTCCACCCGCAGAAAAACCGCCCAAAACAAATTTTGCCGCAAAATTTCCAAGAGGCACCAAAACATCGGGCGAAATAATTTTTATCTGCTCCAAAAGATATGGAGTGTGCCCTGCGATTTCGTCGTTGGTGGGATTGCGATTTTGTGGCGGGCGGTACTTGAGAATGTTAGCAATATACACTTTTTCAAGGCTCAAATTTGCAAACTTTAGATATTCGTCCAAATTTTTTCCCGCCTTTCCCACAAAAGGAATTCCCTGTAAATCCTCGTTCTTTCCGGGAGCTTCGCCGATAATCATCACTTTTGCATTTACATTTCCCTTGCCAAAAACAAGATTGGTTGCACTGGCTTTGAGAGGGCATTCAAGCTCCTGCAAAATTTTTCCTTTTGTTTTTTCAAGCTCTGAAATTTTATCCATATTCAAAACTCCACAAATTGGATTTTTGGCTCAAAATTAAAAACAGTATTCAAATTGAGTAATTTTGCCAAAAAAATATGGGAATATGTGATATATGGTGAAATAATTGGGTTATCCCGTACTTACGAGAGCCGAATTTGACACATATAATTTTTTCTTTAACCACCGTTTTACCCAGTATTTATATTGGTTATTGAAGATTATGCTTTCATGTCGGATGGGCAAATGACAGGCGTACAGCGCGAGCAGACGCTGACTGAACAGATTTCAAAAGAACAGCTTCAGGACACAAACCTTGAGCGCATGGTGCAAATTCCCACTTGGCGCGAGCTACTTTACGAGATGGTAATGCTAAACAATATTGACCCGTGGAATATTGATGTTGCACAGGTGACAAACAAATATATTGAAACAATTCGAGAAATGCAAATGGACGATTTGCGCATTCCTGCAAACCTTATTCTTGCCGCATCTATTTTACTTAGATTCAAATCGGATATGATTAATCTTGACGAGCCGGTGCAAGCAAGCCTTGATGAGTTTGTGGAGCCGATGCATTACAATCAGATACAAACTATTGAATTAAAGGGCAGAATTGCACCGAAAGGAAGGGTAACACTTGACGAGCTTGTGAAAGCGGTTGAAAAAGTATTTGAGGAGCAAAAAGAGAGAGAGGAGAAAACCGCGCAAAAACAGATTCCCCCGATGGACGTAACTCCGATTGAGATAAAAATGAGCGAGTTTAACATTGACCAGCAAGTGAAAATACTTTGGGATAAAATAGAAAACAGACTGGATACAGAAGGACTTGTGACATTTTCAAATCTCTTGGACAAAAAAGACCGACTGGATGTCGTATATACATTTTTGCCGCTTTTATTCTTGGCAAACGAAGGAAAGGTTTCAATGCGCCAAGACCCGTTCTTTGGAGAAATTTTCATAAGATTGCACGAACAAAAAAAGAGTGGATGAGAGTATGACTACCGGAAAAGTTCATGTTTATATAAAGCCGAAAACAGATGTCGCGACAGGACCGATTGGAGTAATAAAAACAAGCGCAATGGGAGAAGTCCTTGACAACAAGACAAAGGCAAAAAAAGAGGAAAAGGAGATTGACAATCTGGAACTAAAGGAAATTGTTGAAAAAACTTTTTCGCCCGAGAACGGCGCACAAAAGAAAAAACGGGGAAGAAAAAGCAAACTTGCAAATGAGCAAACAGTTGACTCTTTGGAAAAGGGTCCGATGGAACAATCTGCCAAAAGTTTGGATGACGGTGCGCTTGAGCAGAAAGATGATGGGGGCGTTAATCCGAATTTAGCAGAAAATAACCAAGAGCATTATGCAAGCTCTATTCATCAGTTGGTGCATGAACAAGAACATATAGACGGAATCGTGCAAACTCAACAGCTTAGCGCAATGCAGGAGCAGATGGGCTCGCTTGCGCAACCGGTTCAAATTAATTATGCGGCAGAGCCAACGCAGAAAAAAGAAGAACCGCAATTGCAAATACAGCTTGATCCTTACATTTCACAAAACGAACCTTCCAAAGTAATGGAGGCGGCTCTTTTCATGGCGGGACAGGGAGTTGACAATAGCTCTTTGGGAAGATTAGTCGGAATTGCGGCTGTTTCGCAAGTGCAAAAAATGATGCAGGCGCTTGCTACACATTATGAGGAGAAGGGCTCGGCGATAGAAATTGTGCAGGACAATGGAAAATGGGCGATGCGTGTGCGGCAAAATTATGCCCCAGCAGTTCGGCAGTTTGCGGGAGAAGCGGAAATTTCCACGCACTCTCTAAAGACGCTTGCATTTATTTCCAAGAATAACGGAATAACAAAAAGGGATTTGTTCAGAAAGCTTGGAAGCGCGATTTATGTTGATGTTGCAGAGCTTGAAGAAAAAGGATTCGTGGAGCTTGTTCCTTTAGGCAGGACGAATAAAGTGATTGTTACTTCCAAATTCAAGCAGTATTTCGGAGTATAATCAGGCATATTTGGTTGGTTTTAAATTCTCTTTTAGGCTAAGCTTTTAACATCTTTTTGAGTAAGAGATGCTGATGGGGTGTTTTTATGGCGGTGGAACTTACTGAAGAAAATTTTAGTGCGCATATAAATTCAAATTTGGCGCTCGTGGACTTTTGGGCACCTTGGTGCGGTCCGTGCCAGATGATTGGACCAGTTATTGATGAGCTTTCAAAAGAAATGAAAGATGTGAAAATTGGCAAGGTAAATGTAGATGAGAATGACGAGCTGGCGGCAAAATATCAGGTGTCGGGCATTCCTACGCTTATTCTCTTTTCAAAGGGAAAAATAGTTGACAGAAGAGGGGCGGGCACCAAGGCGGCGCTGAAAGCTTGGATTGAAAGCCACAAAAAATAAATTAAATTTTTATTTTAAATGTTTATTTTGAATTTTTTAGTTTAAATTTTTTATTTTAATTTTTTTAAAAATTTAATTTTTGTATATTTGTTCCGATTTTTCCAAGTACAAATTCATATAAAGCGAGAGCGAGCTATACCCCTATGGCAGAATTCCAAACTCCAAAAGGAATGAAAGACTGGTCCGGCACAGAGATGATGGCGCGCCAGAAAATGATTGACACGATTGCATCAGTATACAAATCTTGGGGATATCAGCCACTCTCAACTCCTGCAATTGAAATGGAGAAAACCCTAACTGCAAAAGCGGGAGATGAAATTGCAGGTCAGCTTTTCAAAATTGAAGAGTCCGAATATGCACTTAGATTTGATTTGACAGTTGGCACCGCAAGGTTTGCGGCAAATAACAGTATGCCAAAGCCTTACAAAAGATATTGCATCGCACCTGTTTGGAGGCGCGAGGAGCCGCAAAAGGGCAGGCTTAGGGAATTTTTGCAGGCGGATGCGGATATTGTAGGCTCCCCTTCAATGAGATGCGAGGCGGAACTGATTGCACTTGCATGCCAATCTCTTGAAAAATTGGGATTTAGTGGATTCAAGGTGCTTTTGAATAACCGAAAAATTCTTTCGGGAATTGTAAAAACCCTCGGCGTTGAAAAGAAAGAGGGAGTCGTTCTTAGGGCTCTTGACAAGTTGGACAAAATCGGAAAGGAAGCAGTTGCATCCGAGCTTGAGAAGGGCGGAATTTCCAAAAAGATGGCAAACGAACTTATGAATAGCGTTCTTGAGAGACAGGAAACAAATGAAACTGCGCTTGAGATTGCCAAAAAATATTCACAGGAAGGCGCGAACGAACTTGAAGCGTTGCTTAAACTTTTGAGAAATGATTATGGAATTTTGAATGTTTATGTTGAACCAAGCCTTGTGCGCGGTCTCGGCTATTATACCGGACCGATATTTGAGATAAAAGCATCGGATGACATCGGCTCGGTTGCCGGCGGTGGAAGATATGATAATCTGCTTGGGCTTTACGGGCAAAACGATTTTGCAGTCGGCATATCGCTTGGAATTGAGCGGCTTTTTGCAATAAGAAATCAGGGTGCGGATCCAACATCACAGACAGATGTGATGATTGTCTGCCTTGAGGAAAAATATTATGCGGAATGCGTAACGCTTGCAAACAGGCTTAGACAGGCGGGCATAAACGTAGAAACCGATTTGAACGAGAGAAAAATGCGCGGACAGCTTGAATATGCGAATGCCTGCAAGATTTTGTTTGCGATTATTATGGGCAAAAAAGAAGTGGAAAGCGGGCTTTATACTCTTAAGAACCTCAATAGCGGCGAGCAAAAAGAGCTGAATTTGGAACAGGCGATTGAGAATATTTTAGAGAAGAAAGAAATGAAATAAAGAGCGCTTGAGCTTTGAAAATTATTATGAGTTGAAATAATGAATTTAAAAAAAATTATATCCGACTTTAGAGCCGGAACTCCGATTATTATTTTTGACGACCCCAAACGCGAGGGCGAAGCGGATATTGTAATTCATGCAAAATATTGCACTCCGGATAAAATCCGGCTTTTGAGAAAGGATGCCGGCGGACTTATTTGCCTTGCAACGGATGAAGAAATTGCAAATGTGCTCGGAATTGAATTAATGGCAAAAAGAATGGCGGATGCGGGCTTGCCGACTTATAGAAAACTTGCGATAAAAAAGACGGCTTATGGAGATATGCCTTCATTTTCAATTTATATCAATTCGCGCAAGGTGCGCACAGGAATTACCGACAATGACCGCTCAAAGACAATAATGGAATTTGAGGGAATCCTTTCTTTGAAAAAAGAGAAGATGCAGGAAGGATTTGTTTTGTCCTTTTGCTCGCCGGGGCATGTTCCGCTTCTTATATCGCAGGGGCTTGAAAAGAGAAAGGGGCATACGGAATATTCCACTACATTGGCACAAAAAGCCGGCATGAGCTCGGCAGTGGTGGTTTGCGAAATGCTTTCTGATGATGGAAAGGCACTCTCTTTTGAAGATGCAAAAAAATATGCCAAGAAAAACAAGTTTAACATGATTGAGGGAAAGGAGCTTGCGAAGATGCTAAATGATTGATAAAAATAGATTTAGAGGAGTATAATTTTGTTTATCTCATAGGCATAGGCTTTAATTTTTCGCATCCGCATATATTTACATGAAACTTGGCATAGTGGATACGACATTCTCGCGCGTTAATATGGGAAAAATTGCGCTGGATGAAATTGCGAAGAATAAAGGCGAATTTGACACGCTTAAAGTTGTTAGAAAGACCGTTCCGGGAATCAAGGATTTGCCGGTTGAATGCGCCCTTCTTTTTGAAAATGAAAAATGCGATATCGTAATGGCGCTTGGAATGGTTGGCGGGGCGGATATTGACTCGGTTTGCGCACATGAGGCATCTTCTGCAATTCAGGCCGTGATGCTCAAACATTCAAAGCACATAATTGAAGTTTTTGTGCACATGAAAGAGAGTATGAAAAATGCGGTATTGGATGAAATGGACTTGTATTTGCTCACTCAAGACAGAATTAGAAAACATGTGCATAATGCAATTTGGCTCGTTGAGAATCCGGCTAAACTTGTGGAAAGAGCAGGAACGGGAAAACGGCAGGGAAGAGAGGATGAAGGAGAGATAAAGGGCTGAAATATTATGGTAAAAATCGCGATTATTGTATCGGAATTTAATAGTGAGATTACACAGAAGATGGAAAAAAGCGCGCTTGAAACGTGCGAGCGCAAAAAAGTTGAAATAGTAAAATTGGTGCATGTTCCCGGCGCATATGACATGGCGCTTGTCGCCTCCGAGCTTGCCAAAAAGACAGAAGTGCAGGCAGTTGTTTGCCTTGGCGCAATAGTGAAGGGAGAGACAAAACACGACGAAATTATAGCGGGGGCGCTTGCAAACTCGCTTTCTCGCATTTCTATTGAAAGCCGCAAGCCCGTTTTGTTTGGAATTATCGGACCTGGGGCGACTCAGGAGCAGGCACATGAAAGAGCCTTGGAATATGGAGAAAGATGTGTCATAAGCGCGCTTAAGATGATTGGGAACATGAAGGATTTGGTGAAATAAATGAATGAAGAAACAGGCGAGCGGGAAAGGACTGAATTTATCTCAAAGGCGAAACTGCCGACTGGGTTTGGCGAGTTTGAGGTATATGCTTTTGAAGACCAAAAAATGAAAACCCATTTGGCGCTTGTAAGAGGGGAAGTAAAAGGCAAACAGGGCGTGCCTGTTCGCGTGCATTCTCGCTGTTTGACCGGAGATGCGCTCGGTTCACTGCGCTGTGATTGCAGGCAACAATACGAGAAGGCAATGACATATCTTGGAAAACAGGAAATTGGAGTTTTACTTTATATGAATCAGGAAGGGCGGGGCATTGGGCTTGCAAATAAAATCAGGGCTTATGCTTTGCAAGATGATGGAATGGACACTGTACAGGCAAACCATCAGCTCGGATTTGCAGATGATTTGCGAGGCTATGAATCTGCGGCAGACATGCTCAAATATATCGGAGTGAAATCAATTATTTTGATGAGCAATAATCCCAAAAAAGTGATTGGGCTTGAGAAAGAGGGGATAGTTGTTGATGAGAGAATGTCTTTGCAAGTCGCACAAACGGGTTATGATTCGGCTTATTTGAAAACCAAAAAAGATAAGATGGGACATATAATGGATGAGCAGGAAGATTTGTAGTGTGCATTTAGATTTATCCGATTGCAAAAGTTTGTGTGATATTGATGCCTGAAAATAACGAGCAAGACTTATTCTTTATGCAACAGGCGCTTGAATTGGCGGTGCGAGGCAGGCCTGCGCCGAATCCATACGTTGGCGCGGTTATTGTAAAAGAGGAAAAAATAATCGGAATGGGATTTCACAAAAAGGCAGGGGAAGCACACGCGGAAGTTGAAGCCATTTTTGATGTGAAGAAAAAAAATCCGAAAGATTGGAAATCTCTTTTGAAAGGTTCTACTCTTTATGTAAATTTGGAGCCTTGCAACCATACGGGGCGGACTCCGCCGTGCACGGACGCGATAATTGATGCGGGCATTGGCAAGGTTGTTTTTGCAATGAAAGACTTGAATGCAAAAGTAAAGGGAGACGGGGAGAAAAAATTGCGCGAGGCGGGGATTGAAGTTGAATCTGGCATCTTGGAAGAGGCAGCACAAGCCGTGAATTCTGCATATATAAAAGCGCTCAAAACAAGCATGCCGCTTCTGACTTTGAAGATGGCGATTACATTGGATGGAAAAACCGCTACTTCTTCCGGAGATTCAAAATGGATTTCGTGCGAGAGGTCCAGAATGATTGTGATGAAAATGCGCGATAAAGCAGGTGCGGTTCTTGTCGGAGCCGGCACGGTGCTAAAAGACAATCCGCAACTGACTGCAAGAAAATTGGAAAAGGAAACGGATGCGAAGAAATCGAAAAATGCGCGGGCAAACGAATCCGTGCAAACTGATTTTGATGAAATGGAGTTTGTGAGTCCACTACGAGTTATTGTTGATTCGAATTTGTCTGTTTCCGGCGATGAAAAAGTGTTTTTTGATAAAAACGCTCTTGTTGCATGCACGCAGAAAGCGGACAAAAAAAAGATTGATAAATTGCAAAAAAAAGGAATTGACGTGCTTATGTGTCCGGCGGATAAGAACGGGCATGTGGATTTGAAATTTTTGCTTATGCAATTGCAAAAAAGGGAAATTAATCAGGTGCTTTGCGAAGGGGGAGCAACCTTGGCAAAAGCATTGCTTGATGAAGGGCTAATTGACGTGATGATATTGTTCGTTGCTCCGAAGATTATTGGAGGAGATGGAAAATCTCTTTTTGAAGGAAAAGGGGCACTTGAGATTGCGAATGCGACCAATGCGGAGATAGTGAATGTTGCAAGCATTGGAACGGATTTGATGGTTGTGGCAAAAATTGCGCACAAATAGATATGAATTGATAGATATAGTACTAAATTTTGCAGTTTGGTTGCTTTTTGCAGTTTGGTTGCTTTTTTGCCATTCATTCACTTTTTATATCCTGCCTTCGTTAATTTTACATAAATTTTGCTTCTAAGGTAATTTCTATGGCAGACATGAGAAAATTTGAAGAGCTTAAGTCAAATGTGCTAAGGCACGGCGGGTTTTTTGTGCATTTTTATTTTGACATGCACTCTGACAAGATAGACAACTTGCAGGAGATGATGGTGGGCTTTACTAGCAAGCTTACTAATGAACCGGGAGTAAAAATGGCGGTCGCGGAAATTGAAGCGCCGCTTGAGCGCGAAGGAACTTTCTCAACTACTGCAAAAGTCAGCATGCTTATTTCGGATTTTTCAACCCTTTTGAGGCTCACAATGAGTTACACTCCGATTGGAATTGACATAGAAGAGCCGCTTGACGCGAGAATAGATGCGGGCGAAATGCAAAATGCGCTCATGAATATTTCGGCAACAAGCCAGGAGCTTACCCATCACATTCTTTCAAAATCAATGTCTGAGGAAGAGCGCAAAAAGTTTGTAAAACAAATGTCAAACAAGGCGGAGCTTGGCAAAAGGATTAAAGAGATGAGTGATGATTCAAAGGACAAGAAGAAGTGAACTACGATGAGCAGCATATTGTTTCCCAGGGTAAAAAGCGGTATTCCGGGGCTGGATGAAATTATAGGCGGCGGATTCACCAAAAATAATCTTATCGCTTTGTCCGGAAGCACGGGCTCGGGAAGAACGACTTTCGCAACGCAATTTCTAATTAATGGATTCAAAGAGGAAAAGGAAGTCGGACTTTATCTCTCGTTTGACGAGCCGAAATTCTCGATTTTTTCAAACATGACAAGCTTTGGTTGGGACTTGCCGAAAATGGAGCGGGAAAAACAGGTAATATTTATTGAATACCCGCACAACGAACTTTCAAGCTTTGTGGAGCAGGAAAGCTCCATTCTGGAATTGATTGACACGCTCGGAGTGGAGCGAGTTGTTTTTGATTCAATTACCCCGCTTGCCAGCCTCGCAATGGGAGACGAGCGAAGGCAATTTTTGCAAAAGATTGTGAATATCGTGAGAAAATGGGGCGCAACCACGATAATAACTGCGGATGATATGGTGCCCCCGGACCCGAATATTCCGCGCACAAGTGTAGGAATAGAAGCGCTCACTGATGGATATGTCCATCTTGGATGGATAAGAGAGGGTATGAAAAGAACGCGCACGTTTGAAGTGATAAAACTTCGCGGAACACAACACATGCACGACATGCACCCTTGCATCATTGACTCAAACGGATTTAGCATTAGCACGCAAAAGCCATCTGGCAAAAAATTGGGGAGAAAATAATGAAAGACAAAATAGACCCGTGGAGCTCGGATATTTGCGAGGACGTTTCAAAGCTTTATTCTGAATTCGGGCTTGAGCACATAAGCCCCGCGCTTAAAAAAAGATTTGCGCATTCGCATCTTTTTTCGCGCGATATTGTGATTGCCCACCGTGATTTGGTTCAGTGGATAAAAGCGGCAGAGGAAAAAAAAGCGGCGGTGATGAGCGGAATAAAGCCGTCCGGCGATTTTCATCTCGGAAGCAAGCAGACTGCCGAGGAGATAATATTTTTCCAAAAGGAATTCGGCGCAAAAGTTTTCTATGGCATTGCCGATTTGGAGGCGCACGCGGACAACGGGCTTAGCCTTGAGCAGTGCAGGCAAAATGCAATATCAAATGTTGCCGATTTGCTTGCACTTGGGCTTGATGAGAAGAACGCTTACATTTACCGCCAATCAAAGGAAAGCAGAGTGATGAACAAGGCATTTCTTCTTTCTGGGAGAGTAACCCGCGCAACCTTTGAGGCAATTTACGGCGAGAAAGATATGGGCCTTTACATGGCGGTTCTTGCACAGATAGGCGATATTTTCCTGCCACAACATGAGGATTTTGGCGGTCCGAAGCATGTGCTTGTGCCTGTCGGGCTTGACCAGGACCCGCATATTCGACTTGCGCGCGATTTGGCATTTAAGGAAAAGATTGTGTTGCCGTCTGCAACTTATCATAAGTTTATCAGAAATCTAAAGGGCGAGGCGAAAATGTCAAAACGCGAGCCCGATTCCATGATTTGGCTTTCTGAAGATGAGGAGAGCATTAAGAGAAAGCTTATGCGCACACTCACCGGCGGGCGGGATACTGCCGACGAGCAAAGAAGGCTTGGCGGGGATATTGCAAAATGTGTCATATTTGATTTGTGCAAAACCCACTTTGAATTGGATGATAAGAGCCTTGAGAACAGATATGCAAGATGCACGGGCGGAAAGATGCTTTGCGGCGAATGCAAAAAAGAAGCGGTTGAAATTGCACTTGAATGGTTTGCAAAGCATAGGCAAAAACGCGAGAAAAAAATGAGCATTGCGCAAAAAATAATTGAAAGGCAGGATTAACACTAATTTTTATTTGCATTTTTATGAAGAATTGAGGGTTGTGCGAAAAATCGGGCGGAGTTAGGTTTTTAATTGATATCATAATAGCTTTTCTGATAATTAACCAAACATGAAGGTGTGTAAATGGGGAAAACATATTTTGATATTATAGGTGGCATAAAGTTTGCCATTTCACAAGTGGGCAATATGGAGATGCTTAAGCTTGGCGCGCTTTATGCGTTCCTTGCGATTATTCCGTCGTATGGGATGGCGATGATTACGGGTTCATCAAGATATGCACCCTATTCACAGGCAACAACGATTTCTCCGGGCGCGAGTATGGCAGTTCTTGCGTTAGGATTAGTTGCAGTTGTGCTCGGGCTTTTCAATTTCTTTTATGTATTGCCGCGAATTATGCGAACGGCGATTAAGGCAAACGGAATGGGTGTACCGCAAAAAGTTCCGGGTGTGGTCGAATGGTTTATGCTGCACCTAAGGCTCTTTGCGGTTGACATTACCTGCTGGTATGACAAGAAATTGCTTATTCCGACAGTTGTTTTGCTCATAATTGGAATCGTAGCGGCATTTACATTTGTAGAAGTCGGAATCCTGTTCTTCATGATTGCAATTTTTGCATGGATTATCGCGATGATTATTCACGGCATAAGAACAACCTTTTCGCAATACCTTTTGCTTAGAGGCGATGGGCACGAGGGACAGATGCCAAGAAAATCGTTTGACACAATAAAGGGTCAGACAGTTGAGGTGTTCATACCGCAATTTGTTTTTGGAGTAATCGCATTTGTTGTGGCGATGGTGATTGTTTTTGCAACTGTGTTTACATCAATGATTCCGGTTGTCGGAACAACTATTGAATATATAGTGATGTTTGCACTGGAAGCAGTAATGATTGCGATAGGAACATCGTATATGGCGAACATGTTCAAGTTCTTCTTTAATGAAGGACATGCAAGACCGTCGGTTGCTCCGGCGGCTGCAACCCGCAAAAAGACCCATGCGAGAAAGGGGGGAAAGAAAAAATGAAGGCTCAAGGATCACTTGAGCTTCTTCTTTTATTTGCGGGGGCATTAATTGCCCTCTCAGTTGTTGTGGCGGTTTTGCCTAGTGAAGCGATAGGAAGCCAGGCAATAAGAGAGAAGGAGATTGCCAAAAGCTCTGCCTCAATAGTTGCAAATGCGGCGGATGAAGTGTATTTGGCAGGGGATGGTGCATCCCAATATGTTTGGGTGGATATGCCCGAAAGCACTAATTTTAATGGCTCGTTTATCGGTGCGCCTTCTTATGAGCTGAATTGGAGCAAGAGAAAAACCACAAACATTAACGTGCTTAGCGAAGGAGACATGTCTGCCGGCTCTCATGCACCCATTTGCGGAAAATGGCCTTCAACCCCGGGAAGACACAGGATAAAAGTTGCGTATAATGCAACAGGCACGGCACATGTTGCGATAAATGATAATTGCTAAATTTTGATATGGATACTGCCAAATACAGAAGAACAATTTCGGGGCAGGAGTTATAAATATCCAAACACAGATAAGTTTGGTCGTTGATGATTTGTTGAACAACCTCTGATATATGATGAGGCTAACAGCGTCTGAGACCATTTATTTTATTGCAAATGGCAGTGAATTTCATGTCTAAAATAATAGGGAAAGTGGTATCAGGCAGGGGCGAGGGGCAGTTCTTTTTATCGCTTGAGAAATATGCACAGGAATTTGAAAAATTGCTTGGGCATGCACCTTTTGCAGGAACGCTGAATGTGAGAGTTTTACCCGAATATGAAAAACTGGCGTTGGAATTGAGAATGGGCGACGGACTTGTTGTAGACGGATTTGACGTCGGGAACAAAAAATATTTTCAGATTAAGTGCCATAAGGCAAAAATATTGGGAGAGCAGGGAGTGATTATATTCCCGTTTTTGAACCATCACCCGCCGGAAGTGCTTGAGTTTGTGTGCGCGGAGAATATGCGCAAGAAATTCGGGCTTAAAGACGGGGCACAAATTGAGGTTGAAATTTTGCCATTATTATAAATTTAAAAAAGTTTTTGGCAAAAAGCGCGTTGCAAGTAATCGGATGCACGGTTTGCAAAAGGTTAAAATGCAAACATGATTATCTTTTTTATGAAAATTTCCGGGACAGTTGTGAAAGGAATGGGTACGGGAAGATATTTCATGTCCATTTCACAATACAAAAAACAGTTTGAGAAAAAACTGGGTTATATTCCTTTTGAAGGAACACTAAATATCAACATAGCTGAAAAAGATATTGAAAAAATTGAGAAGATGAAAAAACGACCGGCGATAATAATAAACGGGTTTGAAGACGAGCAAATCAGGTTTTGGAATGTTGATGTATATCCAGTAAAAATAAAAGAGAGCAAATGCGCAGTTGTTTTTCCAAAAAACAATGTGCATCCAAGAAACATTTTGCAAATTATTTCCGCAGATTATTTGAAGAAAAAATACGGATTGGAAGAAGGAAGCGAAGTGGAAATTGAAATTTAGAAAAACGAATTTTTGGATATTGAAGTTTTTCTTTATTATTGTCTTACCAGTCGCCAAGCTTTGTTTGCCCGCCATTCTCTTTTTGCGCCTTTAGATACGCGCCAAGTGTGCGCTCCACGCGCTCGTGGGAAAAATCGTATTCGTCGCACAAAATTGCCGCGACTTTTTTCTCATCGGGGATGGAATGCGAGATTTTTGTTGTGCCGCTAACAGGGGGCTTTAGGAAAAATTCTTCTATTTTTTGCCAGCTCTCAAGCCCGATTATTTCGTTGTTCTCGTCTTTTTTTGCCCGCGCGGATTCTGGAAGGCGGGCGATTACATCATCAAATGATTTTGCACCAGACACAATTTTGAGCGCTTTTTTCGGACCGATGCCAAAAACACCCGAATTGAAATCGGTGCCTGAAAGTATTGCAAGCCATATGAGCTGGAAATTGTTTACATTGTTTGCAGAATAGACTTCCTGCAAGGTTATGAGCTCCGGCTCAATTTGCATATATTCGTTTTTTCGGGGTACTTTTCTTCTTCCGGTTGTTGAGAGATTTCTCAAAAGCTGGGGCGTGCCAAATAAAAGTGAATCGAAATCCTGAGATGCGACAGCCCATGCAACGCCCCGCTTCACTAAATCGGATGCTTCCGCCTCTCCTTCGGAAGGAGCCTGTATGTGAGCGATTCCGAGTGCGTCAAGAAGATTTTTCGCGCTCTGCGCCATTTCCGGAGTGAGTTTGCTTGTGGCTTGCGCGTATCGTTTTGCAGACTCGATATCGCCCTCATCAAGGGCTTGCTGCATTTTTTCCTGCGCTTCCTCTTTTCGCTTTTTTCGCTCTTGTAAAGTTTTTGCCTTTAGTTCGGGCGGTTTTCCATCAAATACAAAAACGGGTTTTATTCCGGCTTCCAGCCATTTTATTGAGCGGTAAAAAAGCCCGGTGAGATGTCCGGTTGGTCTCCCTTTTGTATCCATTAAAGGGGTTCCGTCCGCCTGGCGAATTGAAGAAAGAAATTGATATAATGTATTGTAGGCATCAACGGCAATTACCTTTGAAGATAAATCGGAAAATGACACCTGTTTTGGATTTGTCAAATCCGCCAAATTGCAACCCATTTTGAATCACTTGCTTTTAATTTCTTTTTTATTTTTTTATTTATTTTTTTTCTTCTTTTGCTCTATTTCCAAAATGTCTCCGAGCGTGAGACCTTTTTTTGAGCCTGAGGGCTTGAATTTGTCATCCTGCATTGGAGCAGAAGAACTTTCTTCAAGAATAATTATGCCAAGCTCTTTTTCAATTTTTCTTGCAAGCTCCTGCGAAGGATGAGTCTTTTGATTTTCTATTCTGTCAAGAAAAGATTCCTTTTCCGCCAATTTTTCAGCCAATACGGAAAGCGGAAGTTTCATCTTGTTTCTTGCATCGCGCATCTTTGAGCCGAAATTTTCCACCAGCTCAAATTCCGGCTCGCCTCTTGAAGAAGAACCGCCGCCAATTGATGAAGAGAACGTGCCACTGCCGGACGAGCCGCCAAAAGATGCCCCGCCTTTTTGAGAGCCGCGCGAGCCCTGCTGACCTGGACCGCCGATTATTTTTGCGCCGCGCGCGCAGGTAGGACATGCGTTAAGCCTTGCGCCTTCCATGAATACTATGTATACAGCTTCGCCTTTGCCGCAGATTTCACATTCCATTAAAACAACTCCGACGAAAAATTTTAGCCCCAAATTAAAAAGTGAGAGGCAGATGCAAGAATTGGTTGGCGACCAAATCTTATATGTGTTATGATTCAAACTAAGCTATGGCAAATGATGAACTCTTAGCTAACAAACCAAACAAAGGAAATGAAAACACGGATATTAATGCAAATACACAGTCCGCAACCCATTTAGTACACAAAAAAAATTTGGAATTCGCACCGGACCAAAAAAAAGTAGGAATAGATATTTCGGATCCGTTTGCACCGATGAGAAACGTGATTGAAAAAATCAGCCCGAAAAATAAAACAACAAGATGGATTGGAATAATATTGTTCGCCGTCTTGGTGGCATTTACATTCACAAAAATTCTTAACGGCGAATTCTCGGCGATGCAAAAGGCAATTTCGTCCGCATTGCTATTTATTTTAAGCGGTGAGATTGCGCGGGCGTGGATGGGCTGGGAAGGAACATGGGGGCTCATACTCTTCAAAGACAGAAGCACACTTAGCTGGATTGACAGGCAGGCAAAAAGATATGAAAAAATATGGGTTGCACTTGCGGACGTCGGATTAGTACTTGGTTATGGGCTTTTCAGCTATTTTCTTTTTGCACCCGAGAGAAAAAAACTCACAAGCCTGATTCCGATTTACATCTTTGGCATTTTGCTTCTTCTGCTTTTCTCAAGCGTTGTGGCACCTATGGCGTTTCCGGTTGTTGCGGGAATGATTAGCGGGGGAGACGTGCACAGCGCATCAAATTATTTGCGCGAAAGTGTATCAGATATCGGCGGATTTAAGGCGAATGTCGCCGGAAAAGATTACAATTTTTCTTATTTTGGAATATTTGCAACATTGGTGTTGATAATTTTCGGACTTGCCGGATCGGTAGTACTCTCACTTGTGTATTATTCACTTATCATATTGCCGGCGCTCCTTGGAAAAATCGGCGCGGGAATAATTGCACTGATTACCGGAGGAAAATTTAACTCCGACGGGCTTCCGCCACCGGGGGGCGCACCCATAATTCCGGGAATAAATTTGCCTCTTGTTGAGGGCATAATCGCGCTTGCGTCCCTGCTTGTAGTGCATGAGATGTCGCATGGATTACTTGCAAGAATATACAATGTAAGACTGGATTCTGCCGGAATAGTTTTCTGGGGCATATTACCATTTGGCGCGTTTGTGGAGCCTGATGAAAAAGATATGAACAATATAAAAACGCACGAGATAAACCGCATACTTGTTGCAGGAAGCGCATCGAATCTGATAATGGCAATGATAACGTTTGCACTTCTTACCGGAGTTATTGCCATGACACAGGATATTAGACTTGAAGGATATTTTGTTGAATCCGGCCCGCTTCCGCAAGGTGCGGCGATTTATTCAATCGGCGGGGAAAAATATTACGGACAAAATGTAAGCCTTTCTGCAAATACTAATGTGCAAATCCAAACCAGCGCCGGAACATTTGACAGGGTAACGGATTCGAATGGAAAAATCGGGATAAGTATGAGTTATTATGATAAAAGCGGACTGGGCTTTAGATACAAATTTATTCCGGGCTTTGAATGGATGGGATTTGTGCTAAATACGCTCGGGCTCATATTTGCAACAAGCGTGCTTGTGGGAATTGTGAATCTTTTGCCGATTCCACTTTTTGATGGGAACAAGCTTATGGAAAACGGAGTTGGAAACAAAAAGATCGCGATGGCAATAGCAGTAATTGCTTGTGGCGCGTTTATAGTAAATATACTGCCATGGATATTTCGCTAAATAAACAAAATCTTGCGGGCGCAATGCAACGCTTGTGTTAAGTTTATAAAGTATTTCTTGATTTGAAGTTCATGGCAAGCAAAAAATCCAAGACAGGGCACATCGAAAGATATAATGCAGGAGTTGTATTTTACAATAAGAAAGATTATGACAAAGCCATAACCGAATTCAGGGCTGCGTTGAGCGGGGATTCGAAAAATCCCAAGTACAAAATGGCTCTTGCAAGTTGCTACAATAACCGGGGCGTCGCAAAATATGATGCTAAAAAATATGAACAGGCGGTCAATGATTTTAGAATGGCAAAGGATTTTGAACCTACAAATAATCAGTATTTGCAAAATCTCAAGCTTGCGCAGGATTCTGCTAAAAAAAGCGCCATTGACAAACTTTGCAAGAATGCGTATGAACTTTATAATAACAAAAAATACGGCGAGTCAATAAAGAACCTGCTTGCCGCGCTTAAGATGGACCAGGATGATAAGGAGCTGAACCAAGCGCTCGCGGTCGCATACAACGGGCGCGGAGTGATGTATTATTCACAAACCCGATTTGACTTGGCGGAAAAAGATTTTGCGATGGCAAAGGGAGTGTGGCCGCACGAGCCGCAATATGACAAAAATTTGGAACTTGCACAAAAAGCGGCAAAAACAAAAGTGAAGAAGAAAAAGTAATTTCTATTTTTTATATATTAATTTCTAATTCCGATTTCTTGCATTTTTGGGAAAAAACTTGTTTTTCCTTTTGAGGGATGACACAGAACCAACGCATCGGTTTTGGCACCCTATTTTGCAAAACAAAATGAGCCTAGCAGACCTTTTTTTCTTTTCGCAAAAAGAAAGAAAAGGGCTTGGTTTTAAATTTTTATGAAGAAAGGTTAGGTATGACTGGGAGTATCAAAATCATATTGCCGGACGGCAAACCGCTTGAGATGAGTGCGGGCTCAAGCGCGCATGATGCGGCGATGAAAATAAGTCCGGGACTTGCACGCGCAGTTGTTGCCGCGAAAATAGATGGCAAGATGGCTGATTTGAGTGCAAAATTGCACGATGGCGCGAAACTTATTTTGATAAAACCGCAAACTCCCGAAGGGCTTGAAGTGGTTAGACATTCAAGCGCGCACATTATGGCGCAGGCGATACAAAGGCTTTTTTCGGATGCAAAACTCACTATCGGACCGGTTATTGAAGAAGGATTTTATTATGACGTTGCAAGAAAACAGCCATTCACTCCGGACGACATGATAAAGATTGAAAATGAGATGCAGAAAATTGTTGAAGAAGACCAGCCATTTGTGCGCGTTGAGGTTGACAGGAAAAAAGCGCTTGAGCTTTATTCGGACAATGTGTACAAGAGAGAAGTAATCAACGCATTGCCACAAGAAGAGGCAATTTCAATTTATTATAATGAAAAAACTCCCAAAAGCCCGAAAGATGCAAAAGAATTTTTTGATTTGTGTTCCGGCCCGCATTTGCCATCTACGGCAAAGGCAGGCGCGTTCAAGCTGATGAAGGTCGCTGGTGCATATTGGAGAGGAGATGCCAAAAACGACCAGTTGCAGAGAATCTATGGCACTGCCTATGCCACAAAAAAAGAACTTGACGATTATCTCAAAAGGCTTGAAGAGTCCGAAAAACGCGACCATCGCAAAATCGGCAAGGAGCTCGGACTCATAATGTTTAGTGAGCTTGCGCCCGGAATGCCTTTCCTGCTTCCAAACGGGGCGATTATTAGAAACGAGCTTGAGGCGTTTTTGCGTGCGGAGCACAAAAAGCGCGGATATGTAGAGGTAAAAAGCCCGATTATTGTTAACAGCAATATTTGGCACACATCGGGGCATTGGGACCATTACAAAGACAATATGTATTTCACAAAAATTGACGAGCAGGATTACGGCGTAAAGCCGATGAATTGCCCGGGGCACATGCTCGTATTTGCAAATTCCACCCGAAGCTATCGGGACCTGCCGATTAAAATGGCGGAGTTCGGACTTGTGCATCGGCACGAGCTTTCCGGCGTTCTTTCCGGAATGTTTAGAGTAAGGGCATTTACGCAGGATGATGCGCACATCTTTTGCACGCAGGAACAAATTGAACAGGAAGTAATCGGCGTGCTTGAGCTGATTGATGTTGTGCTCAAAACTTTCGGATTTGAATATACTGCCGAGCTTTCAACCCGCCCGCAAAGTTTCATGGGCGAAATTGACACTTGGAACAAGGCTGAAAAATCGCTTGGAAATGCACTTGACAAAGTGGGCATGAAATATGAAATAAACGCCGGAGATGGCGCATTTTATGGTCCGAAAATTGACTTTAAAGTAAAGGATGCGATTGGAAGAATATGGCAGCTTTCCACATGCCAGCTGGACTTTCAGATGCCTATGCGCTTTGGTCTAAAATATGAAGGGGCTGACGGACAATCCCATATTCCGGTTGCGATTCATCGCGCGATTTACGGCTCAATGGAGAGATTCATGGGCATATTGATTGAGCATTATGCGGGTAAATTCCCGATTTGGATTTCGCCGGTGCAGGTCGCGCTTCTTCCGGTGTCCGACGAATATTTGGATTTTGCGAATATATTCGCACACAAATTACAGGAGAACGGATTGAGGGTTTTTGTCAATGAAAAGACGGAAACCATTAATGCGAAGATAAGGGACGCGCAATTGCAGAAAATTCCATATATGCTCGTGATTGGAAAGAAAGAGCAGGATGGCGGCGAGCTTCAGATAAGGGAGAGAAACGGCAAGCAATACAATTTGAAGGCAGAGGAATTTATTTCACACTTAAAGGAGATTGTTGAGAAGAAAGGGAATGTGGAGTAGAATTGACAGATGATGGGTTCGATGATCAAGATTTTTGTCAATGAATAATAAATTTGTTGAAAATGGGAAAACCATGCTTAAAAAATCATTTTCAAATTTTCAGGAAAAGCTCGGGGAGATGCTAAAACCGATTCCACTGCACCCGAATCACATAACCGCGTTGTCTGTTTTATTCGCAGGGGCGGGGACATATTTTGCATTCGGGGGAAATTTGCTTGCAATACCCATGTTTGCAATTTCGTTTGCGCTTGATGCGATTGATGGCGCGATTGCCAGGGCAAAAGGGCTTACATCAAAATTCGGCGCATATATGGATGGAATTTGCGACCGACTTGTTGAGTTTCTTGCGCTTTTGCCGCTATTTTTATTTGCCGAGTTTGTTTTTCCGGCGCTTATTACACTGTTTTTTGGAACCTGCATGACAAGCTTTTCAAAGGCTTATGCAAGCCACAGAGAAATTGCCGACAATAAGGAAGCGGCGCAAATGAAAACGATTATGCCCAGAGCGGAAAGGGTTATTGCGATATTGATTGTGCTCGCGCTTTTTCTTTATGGAGAAGTGATGTATGCATGGTATTTGCTTTGGGCGGTTGCGGCAGTATCTGTAATCTCATTTATATTTTTGCAATTTGAGGCAAGAAGGATTTCTAAAGAGAAATAGGCGTTAAAAATCAGAATTTGCGGGGTTGAATACGCCCTGTTCGGCTTGGCAAAAAAAGTTTTGGTGTATATTTTGCTTGAGGAGAGTGCCGCTTTTTCCATTGCATTTATTAAGCTCAAACCTGTGATTGAGGGGGTTAAACAGGCGATAAATTGGGGGAAAAAGCCAAAGCTGCAAAAAAGATTGTGCAAAAGCTTAGTCTGCGGCCTGCAAAAGGGAAAAAATATAATCGGCTTGTGAGCGAATCGCTTGCTCAAATTGGAAGCAGTCAGGCAAAGAGGGGAAACCACGCCCTTGCGAAAAAAACATTTGGAGAAGCGAAAGCGTTTGCCATTGATGAAAAGGATGCGCTTGAGCGGGACCTGATTTTGCGCGAGATTGCGTACAGAGAAGCGGAAGCGGGATTGTTTGATGACAGCCACTCAACGATTGAATGCATTAAATGGGATGAAAATAAAAATTGGGCACTGAACAGATTGGCAAGCCAGCAGGCGCGCGAAGGAAAATATTCAGATGCGAAAAAAACTTCGCGCAAAATAAACGATGCGGCGATTTTATGCCCGATTTTAAGCGAATTGGCCGAAGTAGAAATTTATGACGGGAAAATAAATTGTGCGGTCGCAACAATTTTAGAGGCGAGAAAAAAGGCAATGGAAATTGAGAATAAGATGGTAAAACAGGTTGCGCTTGAAATATTGGACGATATTGAAAAAGGGATGCACGCCGATTTGATTACGATTCAAAAAAGGCTCAAGCTGTAATTTTCACGCGAATTTGAATATTTTGAGAGAGGCTCAAACTATTGTTTTGCATGCGGATTTGAATGCAGTTTGAGAAAGGTCGAATTATAACTTTTTTTAGGCATACTATAATGTATGGAAATCGCATGCGATTCGTCTCGCTTGCAATATATTGCGCTTGCGGTCGCACTTCTTGGAATATTGATACTTTATTTCTGGCCGGCACAATCGGGCTTTGCAACCGTTGAAATAGCAAGAATTAATGTGATGGACGACGGGCAAAAAGTGCAGTTTGTCGGAACTGTGCAAAAAATAACCGCGAAAAGCGGAGGCAATACGCTTAGTGTTTGCTCGCTTGATGAAGAGTGTATAAGCGTTTATGCGCCGGATGAGATTGTAGGTGATTGGAGCGCGCAGGACCCGATTTATTCCCGCGGCGAAGTGAATATTAGCGGCACAATTTCTGCGATGTATTCAAATCGGTTTGTAAGGGCACAAAAAATATTCGTGATGAGATGAGCGAATGCAGTTGCCTTTTCTTCTTTTAATCGGGGCGATTGTGCTCGGCGTTCTTTCCGGGCTTTTGCCGGGATTGCACCCAAACAGCATCGGCGCGGTGATTATACAAATATTCGGGCAAAATGTTGAGATTGCGTATGCGCTCATAATTATTGCAGGAGTGCATTGCGCCCTTGCGTTTTTGCCGTCAATATTTTTGGGCGTGCCCGAAGGACAGACACAAATTGCGCTTTTGCCGGGGCAGAGGATGTTTTCACTTGGGAGGGGCGAAGAAGCGGCAGTGGTTGTTGCGGTTTCGGTAGTTGTCGCAAGCATTCTAAGCATTTTGGCAATTCCGTTTATTATTCCGATTTTGCCGTCAATTTTTTCTGTGGTGGAGCCATATATCGGATATATTTTACTCATTGCGGCCGCCGCGTTGCTTGCGCATGAGATTGGAAGGGAGAAAATTTTCAAAGCAGGAGTGGTTTTTTTGCTTGCCGCTATTCTTGGGAAAATGGTTTTAGATATGCCAATGCATGAGCCGCTCTTTGCGCTCTTTGTCGGTTTTTTCACAATGCCCGCGCTTTTGTCCGGAAATTTGGCAAAGCCGAAAATTATCAAAAATGAAAAACAGGATTATTCCCTTTCATATATGCCGTATGTTTTTGCAGGAGTTTTGCTTGGAGCGCTTGCGGATTTGATTCCGGGAATTTCCACTCCGGCACAAATTGCCGTGTTCACTTCGATGTTTTTTAAGATGGATTCCGCGCGAAACTTTCTTGCGCATGTAGCGGCGATTGAGGCAAGCCATACGGTTTTTGCAATTGCATCCGCCGCCTCAATTAAAATTGCGCGGGTTGGCACGATTGCGATGGCACAGGGAATGGCGGATATTAATGTGCAAAGCTGGCCCTCGTTTGCGGGTGCATTTTTGTTTTCCGCCGCGTTGGGCGCGTTTCTTTTGGCAAGGCTTGCCGGCCCGATGGGAAGAAAGATTGGACAGATAGACATGGACCTTATTGCGAAAATTTTGGGGGCATATCTTATCGTGATGACGTTTTTCTCGGACGGAATTCTTGGGTTGGTGGTGCTTGCAACCGCGTTTGCAATCGGATATTTACCGCTTGTTTGGAGAGTGTCGCGAACCCATGTTATGGGAAGCCTTATCGGCCCGTCAATTTTGCATGCATTCGGGGTATGAATTTGAGACATGAATAATGTCAGAATTTGATGTGGACGGTCTGGGAATTTGATGCTTTTGGGATATAAACCTTCATTTGCAAATATTGCATGCCGATGACGAAAACACAACCTGAAAAGTGATGATTATACTAAGATCTGAGGCAACCTTATACTTGCAAACAGGGCAACCAAAGGGTTAAAAAATGCGAAATACATATGGTTGATAGGAACAAACTTAGTTTGATTGCTGAAAAATGTTTTAGGTGAATGTTATGGGTAATTATCACAAACCAGTAAAGACAAAATCAAGTGGAACAGGTGGAAAGAGAAAAAGCATGGAGGGCAAAAAGCTCTGTTATGTTGGTAGTCCGCCCACCAATGCAAAAGTTGCGACAAAGGATACCCGCGTCATGAAAAACGCAAGGGGAAATATCAGAAAAGTGAAATTGAAAGGCGCGCTTTACATGAATGTGAAGGGCAAAGACGGAAAAATTTCAAAAGTAAAAATAAAGAAAGTGACTGACAACCCTGACAACCGCCATTTTACAAGACAGAATATTCTTACAAAAGGCGCAGTTGTTGACACAGACGCAGGTCCGGCAAAGGTTACAAACCGAGTTGGCCAAGACGGCGTAGTGAACGGCATTCTGATTTAGAATAGTTTGTTTGACAATAGACCGACGCAATTTGCGCGGGCTTCTTTTATCTATTTTTGATTTTTGGCCGAGGGCAACCAATAATAAGGATATTGCATTAATCAGCGCATGACATTCGTGTTTCAGTTAGTAATGGCAGATAGACATCAGCCAATACAAAAACAAGACTTTACGAATGAAACACAGACCGGAAATTATATGAATCCCGGAATACTTGACATGAAAAAATATGCGGATACAGACATATCAATGCTAATCTCGTTTTTGGCATCAAACAAAAGCAAATACGGGTCTGCCTGGCTTGACATCAAAGATATACAGTGCATTGTGTTTGGTCCTATTGCGGTTCAGGAAGCAATGAAAACGGGCAGTGAAAAAAGAAAGAAAGTGTCCGGACCTGCGGATTTGAATCTAAATTTTGAAACAGACAAAATAGCGAAAAAGGCAAAAGAGATGAAAGCCATAAGCCTTGTCGCGTGCGTTCCGTGCGAGGACATTGAATTATACCAATTAAATATTGAAATTGAAAAAGAAATGAACAAACAGCTTGGGAAAAAACTCTTGGGCGTGGATGTGAGCACCAAAACAGTATTGATAACCCCCCAGATTCTTGCGGAATATATGGCTCCGGGGGAAGAAGAGCAGATAAAGGCTATTTTTGCAAATGCGAAAGTCAAAAAATCGGACGGAACTTACGAGGATTTTCTTGCAAGCGAGTATGCGGGCGAATTTGGATTTGAGCAGGTGCTTAAGGCAAAAACATTTTCCAAACTTTTTGGCGCTCTGCGAAACATGCAACAAATTCCGATGTCTTTTCCAAACCATTCCGAACTTATTTTTTTCACAAAAATCTGCGACAGAATTAGAGAGGTAAGAATTGTTTCAAAAAACCAGCAGGGAAAAGCAAAAAATATTGAAGAAAGGCTTGAGGCATTAAACAAAAAAAATGTGGAGGCAAACCTTGCGGACGGGACGCGCATCTGGGGAGAGGCAACTTTTGACAAAAAAAGCGGCAGGATAAAAATCGGGGAAAATTACGCCGATTCTTATTTGAAACAAAAAGGGGACAGGGTGCAAATAACTTCCAAAGCGGGTTTGGAATTGACGATTCTGAGATGCACCAGCCGGGGATTGGGGGAGAAAGTAGGTGAAAAAATAAGCAAAAAAGAAAAAATTAGTTTGCATGAAATAATTGACCCGTCATTGTCCAATGAAAAAGAGATGCAGGAAGTCTTTGCAAACAAAGACGAAATATATGACATACTTACACGCAATGGAAGCAAAATAAGCATAGGCTCCGGCAGAACTGGGCTTGAGAAAAACAATCCACTTAACATAAACAATTATTTTGAAGCGCTTATGCAGGATTATTCCGCCGGGAAAAAGAGGCCTGAATTTGATTCAAAGGCGATTTTGTTATTTACAGACATGGCATATACTGACGTGCAGGGGATAATAAGATCGCAGAATATCGGCAGGATAAATAAATTCCTGAAAGAGAGCAAAATAAAATTATTCGTCATAGCGGTTGCCCCGCAAAAATGTTATGATTATCGTTATGTTACTCTTGAGAATCAAAAGGAAAATAGAAATCCGATTCCCGAAATGTATAATGGGCAAAAAAGATATTACCTCCCGACCGAGGGGCAATTCTCCATACTCGCTAGAGGAATTGTCGGTGCAGGAGAATATGACCGGTCCAAAAATCAGGATAATACCGAAGAATATGCTTATGGTACAAATGGAAGCATTGTGTGGCTGAAATATCCTATCGGGAATGAAAAAACTCTTGATAGAATTCTGGATGAGCTTTTGGAAGTGGTCAGCCTGATAAAAGTATTCAAGGAAAAATAGCTATTTAAGCGGCGGTTTCCAATTATGAGTATGTATTTTGCAATTGCAAAAAGTGCGCTTGAAATAGAGGAATTGCTCTCTCGGATGAGAAATAAAAAAATTCCCGCCACTTTGCTTAATGAAAATTGCGCCGAATGCGAAAAACAGCTTGAGGCGGCGTACGAATTGGCGATTAATGCTTTTGAACAAAAGGCAAATGTTTCGCAGGATTTGCAGATGGAATTTCTTATGTGGCTTTCTGCAAGTGCGCACGCACATACGGCGATTGAAAAATGCGGCGCAAAAAACAGACAAAGGTTTGTATTTGCTTATTTTGGAAAAGAGAATGGGGAAAAAATTGCAAAAGAAAACGCAATAAATATAATTGAAAAAATCCCCAAGAGAATGGATGAGAGCCGGCTCAAGAAAATAATTGAAGAGATGGCGATATCAAGAATTTAGATTGAGAATGTGCTACTTTAAATTTTATTTTTGTAAATAATCAGATTGAGAAAGCGGTGGGCTGATTTGTTTTTTTTTTTTGCAGACTGGACATTGAATGGTGAGGCAGACAATTTGAATGCTAAGCCTGCTTTTTTACATAACGATAAAGCATGTCTCTGTCCAGCGGAATATCAAGCCCAAGCATCTTATGCACGAAAATGATTATTTCAATTGCCCGCTCCACTTCCACCTTGCTCTTTGCGATTATGTCATGTATTGAGTTTGATTTTCCGATTAAGTAGTAAATCAGCAGTCCGTCCCGACCATATTTTTTGTACACCGAAAGCCCGTCATCTCCGTAGCGATGGGCTATTTCTTCACGGGCAAGTGGCCTAAATTGCACAATGGATTGCTTGCCAAGCTCGCCGAGCATTATATCAAGGTCGCTAAGCGCAAGCCCCGTTTCGGTTGAAATTTGCACAAAATCTTTTACGCCGTCAATATGAGAGATTAATTCGTTGCCCGCTTTGCCGAATTTTAATGAGAGAATCGCGGACATTTTTGCCCTACCAATAAGCGAAAGATTGCCCGGAATAACCGGCACATCCACGGGAATTAAATCCGGGGAAATTTCCACGTGTGAATCGGATTGGTCCGATTCCACCATCGGTTTGAATCCAACGCCGTCTTCATCTTCGGATTTTCTGCTTTTTACCTGTGGATAACCTCTTGAAGCAGGAGTAGAGGTGGAAGAAGAACCTGCACCTTGCTCGGAAGGAAAATTCTGCCGACCTTCATTCGCGCCCCATTTTCGCTGGGATGAAATTTCCTGGCGTGGAGGGGGGGCTCTTGAAGCCGGCGGCTTCTCAAGTTTTATTATGCCCTTTTGATTCATGAATTCCAAAATTTGTACGAGCATTGTCTCGGAAATGCCAGTCTCGTTAAGTATTTGCTCGGCGGTTTTTTCCCCGTCAATGAGTGCATACACTCTTAACCCGATGTCTCCGAACTGGTCAAAAATCATCTGCTCCATGTTTGTGAGATTTCCCTGTGCCCCGCCAAAATCCTCAGATGAAGCGGATGGAGGGCGCGAAGATGAACGAGATGAGTATTGCGCACTTGTACTCTGCCTTGCAACAATTCCCTCGCCTTCTGATTCGTCCGATGAAAATGAATTTGTATCCGAGTCTGACTCTGATTCGGAATCGGATTCAGGCGCACCCCGTGCATTTGCAAACTCGGAGGGCTCAATCATTGAATTCTCAAGCAAAAAATCCATTACTTTTGAAAACTCGGCGCTCTCAATTGAGAGTATGGATTGTATTTGCATCGCGCTTTTTGTTGAGTCAAAAGCATTGTAGATGCGAACTGCGTTCGGCCCGAACTCCTTTAGAAGCCTGCTCTTGTTTCGGAACTTGTCTATCGGCTCTTTTTCCACTCTAGTGTAAGCTGTGTCCCAGTTTTCAAACCCCATATTTAACCCGATAATAGGGAAGAATAGCAACCTTTAAAAGGCTTAGAATGGTCGCCAAATACATATGGGTTTGGACGATTTTCTTATCAGCACTGGAGTTGACGGACTGATAAAACTTGTGCATGACCGGGGAAAAATAGAGGCAAAAGATGCGGCGCGCGAGCTTGGCATTCCGCTCTCAACGGTTGAAGATTGGGCAAAAACACTTGAAGCCGAGAGCCTGATTAGAATAGAATATAATCTTACAAAAGAATTTCTCGTCTGGACCAGCATGAATACGGCGCAATATCAGCAGACAAAAGGGGAGATTGGTAAAGAAAGAGAAGCGACGATGCAAAAACTTGAGGGTCTCAAAAAAGCGGTTGACCAAAATGTTGAGGAGATAACAAAAGTTGAGGGCGAATTTGGCGCAATGAACCAAAAAACAATTGATGCTCTTGGAAAAATCGGCGGGGACTTGCACGAGGCGCAAAGGCTTGCAATGCAGGCGGATCAGACTATTACTCAGAAAAAACAAAACTTACAGGCACTGAAGGCGGAGCTTGACGAGGCGCGACAGAGTTTTGAATCACTGAAATCGGTTATGAAAAAAGGCGGCTCGGTTAAGGGAGCAAAAGACACGCAGGCTCTCATGAAGGAACTTGAGGAAGCATCCGCATCTCTTGAGAAAAAATTGCAGAATACGGCTAATGAATTTGAAAAGATTAATGAGAGAATTGAAAATATTCGGGGCCAACTGGTGTCAAACAAGAGCGTGCAGGAAGTAAATCTGGTGCAAAAAGATATTGAGGATTTGAAATTTGCGCGCACCGAACTGCTAAAGACTGCCAAGGCATTGCTTTTGGAAGTAAAGGAAATGGGCGAGCGAATCGGCGGGATGGAAACAAAACTTTCCGAGCTTGAAACCCAGAAAAAAATAAAAGCGGACCCGCAAAAACTGGCGGCGGAGATTGATGAGCTTCAAAAGAAGGCGGTCGCCGGAAGCCGTGAAATCGTGGATGAGTTGCAGGGAAAGCTCATGTCAATTAGAAAAGAGGCGATGAATTATTCGCAGGCGGCATATCAATACCAGAATGCTACCGCCCATTTGAACAATGTGCAAAGCCAGTATTCGTCCGAATCCGCCGAGCTTGACAAAATGATTTCTGTGCTTGATGCGGCCAAAGACAAATATGCTCACGACCTTGAAGAGACAAAACAGGCACTCGGAAGCCAAAAGGATAAGTTTGAGGAGCTTGCTTCACGGGCAAAGCGCATTGAAATTATGCTTACAAATATCAATGATTTGAAAAACGAGGGAAAGACACTTTCTACAAAACTTAAGGGGCTTATGATGGAGGCGCAGGTCGTGGATATGGCGGCGCCTGCGGGCACCCCGATACCGGGAAGACAGCAGGTTATAGGCTCATCTAAGGTTCGCCAGAATGCGAATAGGGCGAGCGGCGCCATACCCGAGGCGTCGGGGGCATACGGCTCGCTACCCCCAGAGCTTGTGCAAAAAATTACCATGACCGAGTCGGAAGAGAAGGCTTTTGAGAAGAAGAGGGAAGAGCTTCGCTGGCTGATTCAGAAGATGTGGGAAGACGACCGAAAGGCGGCAGGAGCATAGAATAATTGACTGTTTTTCATACATATTCGCTCTTTCCCCCTCTATTTTGCGTTAAGTTAATTAGATTTGCGGTTGCAAATACATAAACCGAGTTTGCATTTTTGACAAAACCAGCTAATGCTTTGACGGGCAGATGCTATGTGTTTGCAAATTTGCAATTTTATCAGGTGCAAATTATATGTCGCAAGAGTACGAATTAAAATCTGAATTTTCGCCGGCAGGGGATCAGCCGCAGGCGATTGCCAAATTGGTTAAGGGAGTTAATTCGAGTGGAAAACAGACATTGCTCGGAGTAACGGGCTCGGGAAAAACATTTACAATCGCAAATATGCTTGTAAAAACCGGAAGGAGCGCGCTGGTGATTTCTCACAACAAGACATTGGCGGCACAGCTTTATTCGGAATTCAAGGAATTTTTCCCGAACAATAAAGTCGGATATTTTGTTTCTTATTTTGATTATTACCAGCCGGAAAGCTATATGCCCGCATCAGACACTTATGTAGAGAAAGATTCGCAGGTAAATGGAAGAATAGAGAGGATGAGATTGCAGGCAACGACGCATCTTATGACTCCGGGTCCGAGCATTATTGTCGCAACAGTTTCCTGTATATATGGATTGGGAAATCCGGAAGAGTACAAAAAATTCTCGGTCGGCTTGCAGGAAGGTCTTGAAATTTCAAGAAAAGAGTTTGCGCATAGATTGCTGGATATGAGATATGAAAGAAATGAGAAAACCCTTGAGCCCGGAAAATTTCAAATAAAGGGGGAAACATTTACGATTGCTCCGGCTTACGATGAACATCTTTTGCGCGTGATTATTGAAGATGGAAAAGTTAGAAAAATAAGTTTGTTGGATCCGATTAATCTGACGCCTCTGCAGGAGGTTGGCGCATATAGGCTCTTTCCCGCAAAACATTACATGGTTTCGGATTCTGCAAAAGAGAAGGCAATGAAGGAAATTAGAAAAGAGCTTTCAAAAAGATTGCCGGAGCTTGGAGCGCTTGAGGCGCATCGGTTGAGGCAGAGAACAAATTATGATTTGGAGCTTATTGAAGAGATTGGATATTGCAATGGAATTGAGAATTATTCAAGGCATTTTGACGGGAGAGGCGAGGGGGAGCCGCCATTTTGCCTTCTTGACTTTTTGCCAGAAGATGCGATAATTGTGATTGACGAGAGCCATGTGACATTACCTCAATTGCATGGAATGTATTACGGAGACAAAACGCGAAAAAAGAATTTGATTGAATACGGGTTCAGGCTTCCTTCCGCATACGATAATCGCCCGCTTAAGTGGGAAGAATTTGAAGTAAAAATGAAGAATGCGGTGTTTGTATCCGCAACCCCGGCAGATTATGAAAGAGAGGTATCAACTCAAATTGTAGAGCAACTTGTTCGCCCGACAGGAATTGTTGACCCGCCAATTATTCTCAGACCAAGCGAGGGACAAATGGACGACTTGCTGGTGAGAATAAAAAGCAAAGCGGAGGCAGGATTCCGAACGCTTGTTACAACGCTTACAAAAAGGATGGCGGAGGATTTGGCGGAATATTTGTCCGCGCGGGATGTGAAAGTAAGATATTTGCATTCTGAAATTGACACGATTACACGCGCCGAGCTTATACGGCAACTTAGGCTCGGAGAATTTGACTGCCTTGTCGGAATTAATTTACTGCGTGAAGGACTGGACATTCCGGAGATTGGACTGGTTGCAATATTGGACGCAGACAAGGAAGGATTTTTGAGGAATGCGACATCCATTATACAGACTTCGGGCAGAGCGGCAAGAAATGCGCAAAGCGAAGTCGTATTATATTCCTCCAAGATGTCGGGCGCGATGAAAGATGCGATTTCTGAAATGGAAAGAAGGCGAAAAATACAGATTGAATTTAATGCCGAGCATAACATTGTGCCGATAAGCATAAGCAAAAAAGTGCGCGAGCGGCTTGGACCGGATGAAATGAAGATTGAGACTCGGCATCTTACAAGCTCGGATGTACAGAAACAAATAATCGTGCTTGAAGAGCAGATGAAAATCGCGGCAGAGAAGCTGGAGTTTGAGGCCGCAATTGCGATTAGGGACCAAATTTCGCAAATGAAGAAAATGAATAAGATAAAAGAGGAGAAAAAAGGGTACGAAAGGAATAAAAGAGCCAAGAAGAATGGAAAAATAGAGGGTGATGCAGATGATATTTCAGGCGTATAGGGAAAAAGTCGAGCAAAATGCGAACAAGAAAAACGAGAGTGGGGCGGCAATTCCCATAGAAGTTAAAATGGACAGGGACGCACAATGGAGATGGCTCTTTGACAGATGCAGAGGCGCAACAGTAAGAGCGGATAGTTACAAGATTGAAAAAAACAAGGATGGAGACACAGTTATAACATTGTTTGATGGCGCGGAAAAGACGTATGAAATGAAAATTTCAAAGAAGAACGCCGAGGGCATCAGCATTGAGCCGATTATCTTTTCAAAGAACAACAAAAACGTTGTTTTTGAGGTAAAAGGCGCGAAGGAAGGCACGGAATTTTATGTAACCGAAAAAGAGAAAGTTGTTGGTTCAAACGTTCTTTATTTGATGCCGTTTGGAAAAGAAGACTATTTGAAAATGGTTTGGGACAACAAAGAAAAGTATGTTGAAACGGTAAAAGACACCCTTGATAATGTGATAAAGGATGCGAGGCAGAAAAAAAGCTGAAGTAAAAAAAATTATTTTTTTATTTTTTAAAATGGGCGAAAAAGATGGCTGAGAATTTCATAAAAATAAGAGGAGCTAGAGAACATAATCTCAAAAATGTGGATATTGACATCCCAAGGGATACGCTAAGCGTTTTTACGGGCATTTCCGGTTCCGGAAAATCCACTTTGGCATTTGACACTATTTATGCCGAAGGGCAGAGAAGATATGTTGAATCGCTTTCCACTTATGCACGACAGTTTTTGGGGCTGATGGGAAAGCCGGACGTGGATTTGATAGATGGGCTCTCGCCGGCGATTTCAATAGAACAGCGATCTGCACCGCACAATCCGCGCTCAACGGTTGGCACCACCACCGAAATTTACGATTATTTGAGATTGCTTTTTGCGCGCGCAGGGCAGATAAATTGCCCCGAATGCAAACTGCCGATTTCCTCCAGAAGTCTGGATTCAATTGTTGATGAAGTGATGAACAGCCCTGAAAACGGACCAATTAGCATTTATGCTCCAGTAATACGCGGGCAGAAAGGCACATTTGAAAAGATTATAGAGGAGTTTGGAAGGTCCGGATTTACACGAATAAGAATAGATGGCGAAGCGGTAATAATTGACAAATATGTGGGCGCCATTGACAAGAACAAGAAGCATGATGTTGATTTGCTTATAGATAGGATTACTGAAAAAAAGGGAGAGAGGGACAGGATTGCAGAAGCAGTGCAATCTGCGGCGGAACGCGCGGACGGGCTGATAAAAGCGGAAATTGGGAAAAGCTCGATTGTGTATTCGCAGAAGAACGCATGCGCGAAGTGCGGATTTTCCTTCAAGGATATTGAGCCGAGGCTGTTTTCGTTCAATTCTCCTTATGGCGCATGCGAAGAATGCCATGGACTGGGAGTAAAAATGGAGATAGACCCGGATTTGGTTATTCCCGATAAAAGCAAGAGCCTGCTTGACGGGGCAGTAAAACCCTGGAATTCAAAGTTCCAGAATTACAGAATGCAGATGCTTGGAAGCGTGGCAAAGAAATACGGATTCGGAATGACTACTCCAGTAAAAGATTTGAAGCCTGAACATTTGAAAATAATTTTATACGGAAGCGAGGAAGATATTGAATTCAAATACTCCGGCAAAGATGGAGACATAATGCACCGAAGCGTCACGAAATTTGAAGGCGTGATTCCTATTCTTGAGAGGCTTTTCCACGAGACGGATTCGCCTGCGAGAAGAGAGGATATAGAAAGATATATGCGCGAACTTGACTGCCCATTATGCAAAGGAAAGAAACTCAAAAAAGAGGCTCTCGCGGTTTTTGTGGGAGGAAAAAACATAATGGAAATTAGCGACATGCCGGTTAAGGATGCTTATGGATTCTTCACAAAACTCAAGCTTGAAAAAGAGGAAGCGATGATTGCAAAGCCCATACTCAAAGAGGTAAAAAGCAGGCTTGAATTTTTGCTAAATGTCGGATTGGATTACCTGACGCTTGGGAGGGCTTCTCGCACTTTGTCGGGCGGAGAGGCACAGCGCATAAGGCTTGCAACCCAGATTGGGGCAAATTTGACGGGCGTTCTTTATGTGCTTGACGAACCGTCCATTGGATTGCATCAGAGGGATAATGCAAAATTGTTGAACACTCTCAAGAATTTGCGCGATTTGGGAAATACGCTAATTGTAGTAGAGCATGATGAGGACACGATGCGTGCCTCCGATTTTCTGGTTGATATAGGCCCGGGAGCAGGAAGGCATGGAGGAGAAATCATTTGCTCTGGAAAAATCACGGACATAATGAGTTGCAAGAAATCCATTACGGGAGCATATTTGCGCGGGGACAGGAAAATAGCCGTGCCTGCACAAAGAAGAAAGCCAAAAGGATGGCTTGCTATAAAGGGTTGCACGCACAACAATCTCAAAAATGTGAATGTGAAATTCCCGCTTGGAGTGTTCTGCACGATTACGGGCGTGTCGGGTTCCGGAAAATCCTCACTTATTAGCGAGACATTATATCCCGCGCTTAAGCTCAGATTCTATTCAAGCAAAGACAAGATCGGCTCGCATACGGATTTGCAGGGACTTGAGCTTGTGGATTCCGCGATAAGTATAGACCAAGCCCCGATTGGCAGGACGCCGCGTTCAAACCCGGCAACGTACATCGGGGTTTTCACTCCTATAAGAGAATTATTTGCCCGCTTGCCGGCCTCGCGCGCAAGAGGATGGGAATCGGGAAGATTTTCATTCAACGTCCCCGGAGGCAGATGCATGAACTGCGAGGGAGATGGGCTTATCAAGATTGAAATGAACTTTTTGCCTGATGTTTATGTCCCGTGCGATGAGTGCGGCGGGAAACGATACGACAAGGAAACTCTTTCGGTCAGATACAAAGGAAAAAACATATCCGAGATTCTTGAGATGACCGTTGAGGAAGCATTGAAATTCTTTGGGAACATGCCCTCGATTTCCTCAAAATTGCAGGTTCTTTCCGATGTCGGGCTTGATTATGTGCAACTTGGGCAGTCTGCAACTACATTGTCCGGAGGAGAGGCGCAAAGAATTAAGCTTGCGGCCGAACTTTCAAAGCGTGGAACCGGAAAAACAGTTTATATTTTGGATGAGCCTACGACCGGATTGCATTTTGCAGACGTGCATCGTTTGCTTGAAGTGCTTAACAGGCTGGTTGAAAAGGGCAATACGGTAATCGTAATTGAACATAATCTTGATATGATTAAATCCGCGGATTATGTAATTGACCTTGGGCCCGAAGGAGGAGAAAATGGTGGTGAAATAGTCGCGACCGGCACTCCTGATGAGGTTGCATCTATAAAAGAAAGTTATACCGGGCAATATCTCAAGCCTTATTTGAAAAAATAGATATTGACAATTTAGTCTGTTGAAAAAATAGCTATTGGCAATTTAGTGGAAAAGATTGTTGGATTATTTTACAATTCCTTTGCAAAAACAAGTTTAGTTGTTTTTCTCTTTTGTGACAAAAAACGAAAAATTATTTGCATTTTCTCCTTAGTGGCAGTTATAAATTTTGCCGCAGATATATAGGTGTGAATAGAAAGGAATGTATGGATATTACTAATTAGAGGCGAAATAGATGCGGGCTTATGATTTGCTATTAAGGAAATACATCAACATTCAGACTGTAGAAAAGAGATGCACTAATCCCTATAATACTAATATTATCAAAAATATGCAAACAAGAAAAAGATTCATAGGGGCACTTACATTGCTTGAAAAAAGAAAAATAATAGTTGAAGAGATAAATGCCAAATGCCCGGAAAGCGAGCTTAGAGACATAACAAGAAAGAGCATACTTGAATTTACGATGAGCTTTCCGTATATGTATAAAGGCGAAGGGGCAAGGTATAATTTGAATAGTTTGCACGGTCCGGAAGATTTTCAGAAAATCTATAGGGAAGAAATTGGATTTGCCACTATTATCAAATATGCAGTTAGTTATGCATACGAAGAGATTGACGCAAAAAATGCCAACAATAACGGGCGTTCTGCAAGAATAGACTTGATAGCAGTAATGAATTTTCTTGGAGATGAAATTGCGATATTACAGGCAAATGACAGTGATAAGCCTCCGTTATTTGTGCTTGGACAAAAAATGTGGACAAATTATTCGGTTTTGGACGTTGCAAACGTCCTTGACGAGATTCATTATGGAAAAACATTTTATTCTGAAATAGAACAGATTAGCATTGAACAGGCATTGACGATTATTTGCAAAGAATATGATAAAATTGCAGGGGAAAATAAGATAGAAGGGCACGGCTCAAAGCTTGAGAATCAGAGTTTAGAGTTGAGAAATGCCGAGCTTGAAGAGATATTGAAAAGGAGAGATGAGGAGAAAGGCTCGCTTCTTGCTCAAAATGACTTTTTATCAAGGGAAAATAGAAATCTTAAAATCGAAATAGAGAAACTGGAACTCCCGTATATTATTGACAGAAAAAGGTATGGAAATGGAATAAACGGCGCGTAAATTTGATAGAATGCGCAAAATGATTGATTTTAAATGAAGCCGGTTCAACAGAATAATATGCAAATTCCATGCAACCGCCCAATTCCGCACGCACCGGGAGTTTACTTATTCAAAGATGAGAAAGGCACAAACATATACATAGGCAAGGCAAAGGATTTGAAAAAAAGAGTTTCTTCTTATTTTAGAAAAAGGCAGGAAAATGACAAGACTGCCGCGCTTGTGAAAAAAATTTCTTCAGTGGATTTTATTTTCACGGACAACGAAGAGGAAGCGATACTTCTTGAGGGAAATCTCATCAAACAGCATTACCCAAAATACAATATAATGCTAAAGGACAATGCCCCGCTTACTTACGCACTTATTACTGATGAAGAATTTCCACGGCTTTTGCGCGTGAGAAAGGATAGGTATGGAAAAATTCGCGGGCCCAAGGGAAAGGCATACGGGCCATTTATGTCCGGCTCCGCAAGAGGAATGGCACTCGGGCTATTGAGAAAGGCATTTGGCATACGCACCTGCAATTCGCCCATTCCAAAAAGAATTTGCCTGCAATTTCATCTGGGAAATTGCCCCGGTCCGTGTGAGGGAAAAATTAGCAGGGAAGAATATAGTTTGCACGTGCAAAAGGTGCGCAATCTTTTATCCGACCAGAAAAAATCGGAATTTATCTGGATGAGCTTGAGCAGGAAATGCGCAAAGAATCCGCGGCGCAAAATTTTGAAAAAGCGATTATTTTGCGAAATGCGTTGCACGCTCTCGGCGGGCTTGGCACAAAGCAGAAAATGGATGAGATAGAAGATAAAGATGAGGATTATATTGTGATTTTTGAATCCGATGCGAATGCAAAAGTGCAGGTATGGAAAATGATTCATGGCGTGATTAGGGACAGGCAGAAATTTGATTTTGAATTTGTTGGGCAAGACGCGATTGGGCAATTTCTTTTACGCTACTACGAAGCGCGGATTCCTCCAAAAAATATTTATGTGAATAAAATGCCAAGTGAGCCGGATGCCCTTGAAAACCATTTTTCCCGCCTGCGCAACGGCTCGGCACACGTGAATAAAATGCCTGCCCACGGACATCGGGCAGAGCTCATGCAACTTATTGAGAAAAATATTATGCTTGAGAAAGCCGGCGGCGCAGATGTTGCGCTTGTACAGTTGCAAAAAGAGCTTTCGCTTTTGAAATTACCACTTGTGATTGAATGCTTTGACATTTCAAACCTTGGGGAGAATGACGTCGTAGGCTCAATGGTGCAGTTTGTGAATGCAAAGCCCAAAAAAGAAAATTACCGAAAATTCAAAATTCGCAGTGTTGTGGGACAAGATGATTTCGCATCCATTAAGGAAGTGGTGTTCCGAAGATACCGCAGGCTTTTGGATGAAGGAGAAACCATGCCAGATATCATACTAATTGACGGTGGGCTTGGACAATTGCACGCGGCTAAAAACGCGCTTGAACAGCTTAATTTACAAATTCCGCTCTTTTCAATTGCCAAAAAAGAAGAGTTGGTGTACGGGATAGATTTGATTGTTCCGATTAAAATGAAGAAAAATAATGAGGCACTACACTTACTGCAAAGATGCAGGGATGAGGCGCACAGGTTCGCGATTTCGTATAATAGAAAATTAAGAAAAAATATAGGATAACACGGGCAAAACTATTTTATAGTGTGTTAGCATAGATATAAACATGAAGATGACTTCGGATGGACAGATAGTAAGAACTAATGCCTCGAAGAGAGTATTCTCACAAAAAACGCCTGTGGGCCAGAAAATACCTGCAGAAAAGGACAGAATAAGGCTCAAAGACCCATATAGTGGAGAATGCTTTGAAATTGAAAAACTAGAAGACTATAGTCATAACGATAAAAAAATAATTAAGCTGATTAGGGAAACCAGGTTTGAGATGTACCTGAAGCTTCTTACAAAATTCGAATTGCTAAGATTCGTAATTTATTATATAGAACAATGCGAGAAGTGCGAAAAGACGAAAGAGATGGCGGCTAAAACAGATATTATTCAAAGACCAAATGTTGCTCAAAAAACAAAAGATGCAAAGAGCAAGTATTTGCCTGAAGAAGAGTCAATTGATGCGTTGGAGAGGGCAAAGAATCTTCTGGCACAAATTCGGGTTGAAAATGAGGAAATAGATAGCTGGAATGGCTAAAAACTAATTATGAAATCTGCTTCATTAGTGCAACGAGCTTGGGTATTTGAGATATATTTACAATCGGCTTTTCAATTCGTTGAAAATCATCCACGAGGCGAGGGCAGGCAGTTGTGATAAACGCGTCAAACGCATTGAAGTCCTTTAGCGAGTCAAAATCTATTTCTGAAGAAACTAAAATTGCACAATTTTTCCCCAATGATTTGAGCTTTTTTCTTATTGTCTCTGCTTGCGCAAGCCGAAATTGCCCGGATTTGATGCTAAGCAAAATGCCAAACGAATTTGCCTGCGAAGCCGCGATAAGCATGCCCATTTCTTTTTTGCGCTTTTTTTCCATATTTTCATTTAGAAAATAGCTTTCCTTTGCGTATGGATTTACCGCCAAAACCGGTTTTTCGCCGCCGATTCCGAGAGGATGAAATTCGCCACCGCCGATATATACAATCGCATCAACATCGTCTTTGAGAGAAGATGCCGCAGATGTATCGCATCCAAGCACCTGCCCCTGCATTGTTGCCAATTTGCCCTTGGAAGTGAAAACCTCGTGCCCTGCATTTTTCAATATTTTTTTCATTTCATCAAGTTGATGAATATGAGATACAGTAGTAACCAATGCGATTTTTTTGTACTGCTTTATTTTTGGCAATGATTTATCAAGAATGGACAAATCAATTGTTATTGGGTAAAGCCGATATTCTATTTCAATGCCTTTTTCCGTCGGCTCGTGGTATTTGCAATGTCCGTAATGAATCAGCTTTTTTGCACCCAGCTTTTTTGCCTCGTCCAATGCCAAATCGCAAGCGCCCCAGCAAGGAGAGGAGGAAAGAAACACCTCGTGCCCTTCTTTTTCAAATTTTTCAAGCTCTGCAGTTGCATACTGCTTGAGACCTTGTGGAAACTGCAATAAAATTCTCATATAAGTCCGCACCTTCAATTCTTATAGATAATGGAATTTTGAGTATTTAACACTTTGCCCGAATATTCATTCAGTAATGCCGTTTTCTGATGCTTGAAAACTTTGTAATAAATGCGGATGCGCTGTCCCATAGAAGCACGAGCATTCCAAACAAGGGGATGAAAATAATCGGAGAGAGCTCCGAAGGGAGCTTTAGGATGCTAAAGAATGGGGGCAATAACAAAAAGCATGCCAAAAAGAATATGAATAAAACCGCGTTTCTCAAAAGCCTCCAGCCGGTTGTCGTGTCACCTGGATGGGTTCGGGTAAATACCACCACAATCGCGTTTGCAAGAAGCGAAAATTGCATTAATATTTGCACTACTGTCGGCAAAAAGAGAAGGCTGATTATAAGCAATATGATGTAGGAAATATGCAAATACAAACCAAAGAGCACTACGCTGATATTTCCAAATATTTTCAAAAATACAAAAAGGAAAGCGCCGAGCACGACAAAATTCTTTGTGTATTGCAGGCTTGATACGAATATCGTGCGTGCCTGCAACATATATTGCCCGCGCCCTTCAAACTCGCATATAATATCCCCGACATATTTTTGCATTGCCGGAATTGCGGAAAATATACGAATTGACTGAAATCTGGTAAGATACATGAACAAGCCCTGCCTTGCGGCAAGTAAGATGGAGGAAATGAAGGTGGTTATGAGAATCATTACCGAAAGTATGGATATAAGGTCAAAATTTGGCATAAGAGGCGCAGTTTCTTTTGCAAGCAAAAGCGAAAATTCACTTATGACCGCAAACGATACTCCGGATACGAGCGCATGCTTGAAATTAAAGCCTGCAAAATAAACCATAATAGTTGTAATTGTGAACGCAGCTGCAGCGAAAAGAATCGACAACCCCAATATCGGAAAGAAGTATGCGAAAAAGTTTGCGGGAGAAATAAGAAGCCCGAGCGAGAGGAAAAAGTAGGAAGAAAATGCAAGAGAAAACGGAGACATACTTTTTTCCACGGCATTTCTGATTGATAGGGAAGCAAGAATGCTACCAGATATAAAAGCTCCGATTGATGGTGCAAGCCCGATTACTGCGGAGAGAAGAGAGAGAAGGACTGTGAGGCCCAATGCAAGCAAAATAACATATTCATCAGTCAGATATGGAGAAAAGACTTTTACAAATCCCTCAAGCAGGCGTTTAAGCACAAGATATACAAACCCCATTATTATAAGCGAGAAAAATATCGGAAGGAGCACCGAATTTAACGAGGGGAGAGAACCTAACGATTCGTTTTTTATTGAGGAAAAAATTGTGAGGACAGTGACCGCGACTATATCTTCAAGCACGAGCACGGATATGAGCAGTGGCACCTGCGGAGAGTCCAGCAGTTTATGATGGTTCAAATTTCGCACAAACACCGCAGTTGAGGAAAATGAAAAACATGCGCCGACTATGACGCTCTCAAAATAACCCAGCCCCAGGAAAATGCCAGCTTCGTAGCCGGCTATAAAAAGCACGAACATAATTCCGGACGCCACAATCATTGCGCGTATGCTTGAACCAAGAAGCCGGCTTAATGAGAACTCAAGTCCGATTGAAAACAATAAAAGAGCGGCACCAAATTCCGCCAATAATTCTATTACTTCATTGTCATTTATGAGCCCGAGCATATTCGGACCGACAATCGCACCGACCAGCAAAAAACCTACGATTGCAGGCTGTCTCCATCTTGCGGAGATTAGTCCTCCGAATAGGGCGAAAATGGAGAAAATCCCGAATGAGAAAAAAAACTGGTTTATGAGGTCCATTACGCACCTTTACTTATGATTGGTCGCCTTATTTTACTATTTTATTTTACTATTTTTATTTTACTATTGAATTATCCGGTTAATGCCTAATTATGTGTTTATTTATATTTCTATCAATCTAATCATCGGATTCCAAATGTGGCTTTGAGGATGAGGATTTCTCCTCAAGCCTTGAAAGCCGCTTTAGAAGCACCTTCATTTCGGCAGATGCAACAATTCTTCTTGTGCGCTCTACAGCATCAGGGTTCACGGACATTGAAGTGATTCCGTATTCCACAAGCTTTTCCGCAAAGTCGGGATAAACGCTCGGGGCCTGCCCACACAATGATACGGTCACGCCGTATTTGTTGCATTCTTTTACCACGCGCTCGATTGATTTTAGAACTGCGGCATTGCGCTCATCAAAGCCTTCCGCCAGTGTGGCATTGTCCCTATCCATTCCAAGAGTTAATTGAGTCAAATCGTTTGAGCCGATTGAGACTCCGTCAATTCCCTCCTGGCAGAACTCGTCAATGAGCACCACCGTGGATGGAACCTCGCACATAATCCAAAGCTTGAAATCGCGGGTGCGGTGTATTCCGTTTTCCTTGAGCATGTCCTTTATTGCGCGAATTTCGCCGATTCTGCGTACAAAAGGAATCATGAGCCAGAGATTTTTCATCCCGAATTCTTCACGCACTTTCTTTATTGCCTGAAGCTCCATTGCAAAAACATCCGGCTCGGCAATATATCTCGCACAGCCGCGGTAGCCCATCATCGGATTGGATTCTTCGGGCTCAAATTCGGCGCCGCCCTGCAAATTCCGATACTCGTTTGTTTTGAAATCGGTTGCGCGATACACTACGGGGCGGGGATAGAATGAGCTTGAGAATATGCGCATCTTCTCGGCGAGTTTGTCAATGAATTCTTGTTGCCTGCCTTCGCGGATTATTTTCTTTGGATGCTGACCAATGTCCGCAATCATGAATTCTGCCCGCAAAAGCCCGATGCCATCGCATGGAAGCTTTGAAACCTTTTGAGCCAAATCCACTTCCGCCAAATTCACATAGATTTTTGTGCCGGTTGGGACGTAGGTGGAGCCTGCAAAACCAAGAGGACCGTGCGCGCCTGCCTCATCTTTTTCAGGCTTATGAAGCATGACTTCGCCATCATATACTTTGCCCATTACCGCATCAACGGTGATGAGCTGTCCGTCGTGAAGAACGGAAGTTGCATTCTTTGTACCGACGATACATGGAACGCCCAATTCTCTTGAAACTATTGCCGCATGGCATGTCATTCCACCAGTGTTTGTTATTATTGCGACCGCCTTTTTCATTGCCGGCACGTAATCGGGAGTGGTCATTTCGGTTACAAGCACTTCGCCTTTTTGCATTTTACCCATTTCTTCGGGAGAGGCAAGTATCCTTACTCTACCAATGCCTACTCCGGGAGCAGATGCAAGACCGGAAAGAATTATTTTTGCATTTGCAATATCTATTGCACCCGCGTCTGATTGAGATTTTTCCTGCACTTGCTCACCTCCTTTTGAATAGCTTTCATCTATTTGCGAACTGCGCGAACTGCTTGCTTGCGAGCCGCCCGAATTTGTGCTCTGGTTTGCCGATTGATTTCTTGCGGCATTTGACGCTTCCCGTTCGGTTATCGCCTGATTAACAGTAACTTCCATATTGCTGAAATTGTTTTGCAGCATTTTTTCAAATGCCCCGCTTTTTACCGCTTCCAGCGCTTTTCCAGTAAGAGTGGTGACTGGTCTTGATTGCACGATGTATAATGTGCCGTCTTGCAATGCCCATTCCATATCCTGTGGCTTTCTGTAATGGGATTCTATTTTTGCACCGATTTTTGCAAGCTCGATTACCTGATCATCAGTAAGCTTTTGCCGCTCCATCATGTCTTTGTCAACATCCACTTTTTCATTTTTTGTGCGGACTTTCATCAGAGCCCATGACTGACTGGCAATATCTTTTTGCACGATTTCAAATGTGCCTTTTTTCACGAGATATCGATCGGGGGTGACAGAGCCGGACACGACCACTTCGCCCAATCCGTACGCGCCTTCAATTGAGATTGTGTCCAACTTTTGCGAGAACGGATCCACTGAAAACATTACTCCCGCAACCTCGGACTGCACCATTTCCTGCACTACGGCGGAGAGCCCGACTTTTAGATGATCGAATTTGTTTGTGGTTCGGTAATAAATTGCCCTTGCTTCAAACAGGGATGCCCAGCATTCTTTTACCGCCTGCAATACTTCGGAGCCGCCGGACACATTTAGAAAAGTGGATTGCTGACCTGCAAAAGATGCTTCCGGCAAATCTTCCGCGGTTGCAGATGAGCGTACGGCGACATAAACGTCGTCTTCCTCGCGCTGACCGCACATTTTTTTGTATGAAGAGATAACATCGTTTCTGATATCGCTTGGAATGTCTCCGGAAAGGATTCTGGATTTTATCATTTCTGAAGCTTTTGTGAGTGCGGCTGAATTTTCAATGTCAAGATTTTCAGTCATTTCCCGAATAAATCGCTCCAGCTGGTTTTTTTGTATAAAATTGAAATATGCCTGCGCGCTTACGCAAAACCCGGGCGGAATAGGAAAGTTTGCTCTTGCCATTTCTCCTAAATTCGCGCCTTTTCCCCCGACGAGAGGAATGCTTGACTTGTCAATCTCGCTAAACCACAGCACATTTTTCATAATTGAGCACCCCAAATATGAAAGTAGAAAGGAGGATAAGATTTAAAAGACAAATGAATTTTTAACGAGGAGATAATACAAAATGCCCGAAAAGAAAAAAGCTGGGGAGTTAACCCCAAAAAAAGAAAAATGATTATCTTCTTCCATGCCAGAACATCCCCAGCCCTTTTTCTTTGAAAAGAAAAAGGTCTAGGGGTAACCCCAAAAAGAAACAAAGTGCCAACCGCGCGGCGGTTGAGGATAGGGTTAACCCAAAAAAAGAAAAAAATTACCTTCTTCCATGCCAGAACATGTGGTCCTTGTCATAGGGATCCAAAATTAGGGTTTGTAGAGTTTCAAAGTTTGCTTTTTCCAAAATTTCCAATGTTTGCCTATAAGATTCTTCGGGCGTTTGCGTAACGTCTATTGACTGGCTTTTTATGCAAAGCATTGCCTCGCCGCCGGATTTTAGATATGCATTTGCGTTTTTTACCAATATTTCCGCCTGATTTGGCTGTGCGACATCTTGGTATAATACGTCCACTTTCTCGTTGATGTATTCAGAATATAGCTGAGGTTGATTTGCATCCGCAAATATCGGAAGCATATTTTTTCTCTGCTCGCAGATTTTTACCAAATCGCGCATTGAGCGTTGTGCAAATTCAACTGCAAATACGCCGCCGTCTTGCCCGACAATATCGGATACATGAGATGGGGTTGTGCCTGTTGATGCGCCCAAATATAGGACCAAGGAGCCTGGTTTTATCGGAAGGGACTTTAATCCCTTTTTGATTGCACCTGCTAATTTGGATTTGAAAATGTCCCATTCGCGATATTGCTCGTTATCGTATTCCAATATTCGCTCGCCATATACCCTCGTGCCGGGGGCAAAGCTTTTTGTGTAAAATCGGTTGTTTGCCTGATACACGCCTTCAAAGATTTGATGCATAAAAATCAACTTTTATTCATTGAATAAATTACGATTAGTAGATACATAAACCAGACGGTAAATTAAAATACCGGAAAAAACCGAGTATTTGCGGACTGAGAAGCCTTGTTTAGCTTTTTATATATTTGTTTTGCATATAGATTGCATCAGAATGTCTTAATTGGTATTCTGTTTCTGGGCTCGTAACTCAGCTTGGCTAGAGTGTCTGGCTTTTATAGCACTCACGCAATTGCGCGGAAAATGCCGAAGCAACCAGAAAGCCGTGGGTTCAAATCCCACCGGGCCCGAATCTTTTTTTTATTTTTTACTTGTTGAGTTCTTTGAAAAAACCAATATGCTTTTGCCATCGTTTGGAACCAAAGTGATATTCTCGCTTACGAGATAATCGAATTTTTTAGAGATATTTGAATAACATATAACAAAGTCCTTGCCCTTGTCGGAGTACGGGCTTGGCAAAAGATATTTTTCATCAAAAACAGGCATATTAGAGCGCAAAATAAAAGTGTCTTGAGTGAGAAACATGCCTGAAACATATAGGGAGGGATTGTACGCAAAAATGAGCGCGTTGTAATGCGCGTTTTTGTAAAACAGATACCCTTGCTCTTTGAATGGGAAGTTCCATTCCGCGGGAATTATAAAAAGAGTTGAACCTGATGAGGTAGAATTTGCAATCAACTGTATCTTTGACAGTGTTTGGGTTTGCAGAGGCAAGAGCGAATAAAATACATTTGCCTGAAAGATTAGGTTGATTATTATGATAGCTATGGATGCAAAAAATAGGGCTTTTGCAAATTTTTTGCTTTTTATGGATAATATGAGGAACACAAAAAAGAAGGGAATGCTTCTTGAGTAAATGTCGCAAACTATTACGCAGTCGGGCATTATGAAAAAATGTAAAAGCATTGCAAGCGCCACTGCCAGATATGCAAGATTAAATTCTGCTGAAAGCTCGCCTGATTTTTTCAATGCAAGCACATAGGATTGTTTAACCCCGTACTTTTGCAAAAGCACGATTGTAAAAATAAATATTACAAATGCAAAAAGAAGAAATAAATGCTCAAGCGGAAATACTGGATATAGAAAATGGAATGGATTTCTTATTGAAAGAAGACTGCCCAAAAAAAGCTTTGGAAAAGCGGACGAATCAAAAGTCGCTTTCAAATCGTTTTCGGACCAGAGCGAACCCGCGCATTTGTATATCTGAAGCTGATTGGACAAATCCCGCTCCATTGTCGGATTGGTCAGCGTATTTATCATCGCAAACAGCACTACGAGCGTAAATGCAAGAATTTGAACCGATGATTTCTGCCCTTTTATGAAATGATAATACGCCCAGAAAGAATAGATTATTGCACATGAAATGAAAAAAGTATAGCCGTGCGCCATGTAAACAAGCAGTGCAAGCGCCATGAAAATGAGCGCATTTTGCTTTTTCTTATATATTATATGCGAAAGGGCAAACGCTATCAAAACAAGCGCAAGATTTATTGAGAGAAGAAAATTAATTGTTCCCAGATAGAAAAACATTGAGCTGTTTAATATCAATGACAATACCCACAAATTTTGTTTTGAAGGGTCAAGTGTTTTGAAAAAATAATACCAACAAATTGGACCCGTGAGCAATATTATGCTTAACACTATTTTTGCGGAGAATTCAAGACTGAAGAGAAATTGGAATGCAACAAGCATAAGGGTTATGAGAGAATAACCCAAAAATCCGAAATAAGTGTAATAATATTGATTTACTCCGTGCCCGATTAATGATTCAAAAACACCTTTTGCTATTGCCATGTGCGCGGGCCAATCAAGAAGAGGTGCGACCGGAAGAATCCAGATTGGTAGTATTGAGAGAATCGCAAGAATTGGGAGAAATTTTTGCAACTGCATGAGCATCAACATAAATGTAAAAAATAAAAATAGAGGCTAAAGATTTAGTCTGTTTATTTTTGGACGGGGTTGGTTATTGTAACGCTAGGCATTACTTTAACTCCCTCAATAAACTGGTCTTGGGTATTGAAAAGCCTGTTGAATTCCTCTGATGTGTTTAATATAAGAGTTTGCACCCTCTGTCCATTTGCAGGATTCTCAAGCTCAACCCTCTGACCATTTTGATTAAATACTTCTATTCTTGCCATTCTCGGATTTTCTGCGGTTGGCGGAAGAATTGTTATTGACGCCCAGTAGAATTGACCTGCTTGGAATTTTCCGATTGTTGCCTTTTCGCCAAATTCCCAAGTTATGCTTCCATCTGATTGGAAACCTATTTGAGGCATGCCGGTGCTTCCGGGCTGTACTCCGAAATAGACACTAAAACCGGGTTCGCCGGGTTTTTTTACAGGTACGAAAATAGAAGCTTGATATTGTTTTGCATTGTCTTTTACAAGCTGGGATGCGGATTTATCAAAGCGGTAGAAACAGAACTGTTCGGTACTGCCATAGTTTGCTCTCTTCACAAAGTCAGGCTGGCTCTTGCCAAGGGAGGCGTTGAGAAGGAATTTCATATCATTGTAAGAATGGTAAGCCGAGACATATTTTAGAATATCCCCGAAATTTTCAAGTTTTGAGATATCTAAAAGCGCCTTGGTTTTTACAGAATCTGTTTGGGCTTGTTTGCGGGTTTTGAAATCGGGGGTTTTAACAGTTTTCTCAGATTTGGAGTCTTCCGAAATACTGCTCACAAGATAATACACACCTGCGGCCAGTGCAACTGTGCCCATAGTAGTTATAACCGTTTTCCCCCATTTGTTCCAAAACGGGCGAGCTCTTTCCAAGAAAAGTGCGTTTGTTTCCGTATTTTTAAGAAGTTCTTCTTGAACGGTTTTATTTTGTAAGTGATTAGTGTAGAAATTCGCATCGCGTACTTCTCCTTTTTTGGCAGGGTAAGTTTGATCTATCCATGTTTTAACCTTTTCTTCGCTTGCGATCTTTGCCCAAAAACCATCTTTAGCTATTGCAGTTGCAAGAAAGTTCATTGCCTTTTCTCCCTCTAATCTGGAAGGCAAATAAACTGCCTCCAAAAATTTCAGAGCCCAGTCACCGGCACCTATAGCAAGATTCTTTAGTTCGGCTCCATAGAGAGATACAAATTTCACTTCCCGAGCAAAACTTTGCATCTCGCTTACTAATTTTAATGATTCGGAGCGCGCACTGATAGTATAGATAGTTGATTCAACACCTACATCTGTAAGAGCCCGGGTAAAAGCGGTTGGTAATCTTGTTTTGAGAGAATACCCGCCCCTTCCATTGAATTTTGCACGGATGTTTTTTGTTTCATCCATGATATGGTGCTCCACCGACTCATAAAGCCTGGCTGAAACAACGGCACTACTGAGAGTAGTATTTGCATCATTTGTAGTTTTAGCCGCATTTTCCAACGCAGACCATTCGGCCGGTTTGAAGAGTAAATTTTTGGTCGTTTGAAGCCACAACTGATCTTTTAGAGCCTCTATGGTGATACCTTTTTTCTTTGCTACGTCTAACAACCCAGCTTGTATTTGAGGATTGTTCACAGTTGCCGCTTTAAGTGTTTCTTCGTATTTCGCAAAAAACGAGGATGCATATTGTTCCTTTCCGACAGCTCTTACATCAGATACACGTTGCCTTGCAGACCTATAAAGAGATAACGCCATACTACCCAATACCACAGCCTCAGCTACTGTTTCGACACTTGACCAAAAACTTCCAAAAAAGTTGCCGGCAAGTATACCTGATTGCTGATATTGAGGGGTATTTGTTTTTTGAACTGAAACATCTTTGTAATAATCTAAGCCCCGTGAGTGTTCTGGCTTCTGCATCGAGCTCAACTGAAACAGCATGGAATCCCTCTGTTGGCGATTAGGGGCGTAATCTTTATAAATTCCGTCATTTAGCGGTTTGGCTGAGGAAAAATACCCCATCGTTGCTAACAAAAACAGTTTTGATACTGCGTTCAGGGTGTTTTTTGATTTTGACATATTAACAATCCAATTAAGTGTTATAGAATGAAATAGTATATGTTAATTTAAAATAAAAATGTTTGTATTCCGGAACAAATGAATGCGAATTATTTGTTTTCATGTAAAAATCTGATTTGATTATAGGATGCGGTTTTTATATCAGATGTAGGTAGCTCGCCACGTATCCATCCGAGCTCGAGATCTTCTTTTATTCGATTTACATTGACATGAAAAATATCTGAATGTTTATTTGAAAGGTATTCGGCAGAGAGTTTGAAATTCTCATTTCCAAGACCAGTTAGATTGTTTATCTGCCCCAGAGTAGATGATAATGAATTTTCAGTTTTTGGACCGCCAAACATCAAAACTTCAAGCACAGTATCACTAACAGACCAGTTGAGCAGTTTGCTCATTTGTTCTATTGACACCCAGTTCTTCTCAATCCAATCTATACGACCCAGCAATATAGCGCGTTCGAAAGCCCTGACTTCCAAACTTTCAAGACCAAGAGGAGTTTGTGAGGATAGAGCAGATTCAATATATCGAATCCAGTTTGATTGCACCTCATTAACAAGCGCTACCTCATTTGATTCACTAAAAGATTTACCATATACTGATTTTGAATAGATATTAAGAAGATTATTTTTGGTATCCCCCAAATTTCCAAGGAGCCCTGAACCGTAGGACAGTGGTTTTCCATGATTGGATTTTTCTTCAACGATTTGTTTGTTGAATTCCTTGTAGTCTTCAGATATACCAAAACCAGTTAATATGGCGAACCCACCAAAACCTGCAAAAGTTGCAATTGGTTTGAGTTGAGGCACTGCTGAGAGAAATGAGAATCTGGATAAACCTATAATTGCACCAGACACAAAAAATGCATCTGCAGCAAGAAAATAGCCATCGCCACTTTTCCATTCGAATTTTTCTCCCTTATGAAAAACTCTATCCTCACGGTCAACACTATCCTGAATGGTGCGTATTACAGAACCGGTAACCCCTGCAATTTGAGCATATGGATTATGCCTGAAAAGATAACCGGCAGTGAGAGTAGATGATAGAACCTTGGAAACATCGTACACCCAGCTGTTTTCTGCAGGCACGGCAACTATTTCTACGGGTTTTCCTTTAGGTTCAGAACCATAAGGTTTGTCAAAATAGTAATAGACACCGCTATTGCAAAAGCCAGAGGTTGCCATGTCTTTCATAGCTTCAATTTCGCTTTTTCCTTTTCCTCTAACTGAAGATTGAGAATCAACTACAAAATAATCATCCCCGGATTTGCCAAATACAAGAAAATGATTTTTTGAATAAAACTTAGAAAAAGAATAGAATGGTACTGATTCTATCCAGACAGAATCCATTTTTGAAGCGTTCTCCGAAAGAAGATCTAGAGCAGTATATATCAAAGGAACAAAAAGAGAGTTGTCTGAAAGAGATGCTTGAAGGCTTTCAAACTTTCCTGCAGCCGAAACCATTTTCTTAGAACGAGAAGAAATATTTAGACTCGCACCGAAATTAGACTGAGACAACAAATATTGCACACTGTGAATATCTGACAGATAGATATTTCGAATCTGATTGAGAGATTCCTCATTTATCAAGCTAGTTTGAATCCATTTGCCATTTTCAGCCTTTCCTTCAAGGAGAACAACGCCTCCGGTAGGCATGGTAGTACAAACATAAGATGGAAAAGAAACTTCAGTATCATGAGAAAGTTCGTGCTTTGTGATTTCGTCTTTTGCATTTTTATCTATGAGCAGGAATGGTCTTCCGTTCCCATCAATACCTGTCTTTGCCCATTTAAGAAATAAAATGTTGTTTGCAAATTCCCCGGAATTTGCTTGCCCAAATCCTGAATTATATAACGTATATTCCACATTGCCAGATGAAATTTGAGTTAGAAAACCCACGGTTGCAGTTATATCTTTTGTATAACGAGATTGCAGTGAACGAATAAAACTGCCAAATTCCGTATTTGGAAGAGTCTGCATTTTCTCTTTTGGAAATATTAAATTCAAAATTGAATTCTGAATTGTTGAAGATATATTCTGCGCTTGAAAAGTGGGCAATTTCTTGTCTTCAAGTTCTATTTGCATTCCGTCATTGTTCACATAATAGAAATTTGTCCTCGAGAGCGCATCCGCAGGAGTATCTCCGCCCCGCTGACCAGTTTGGATTTTCACTAAAGACAGTTTTACATTTTTTTGTTCTTCTTTTTGCGTAGTATATTCTTCTCTTCCCTTAGTATATTTGTATGGAGTATAACCTATGCCTGAAGATTCTCCCAGTATCGGCTCGGCATTTGGAATTACCGGCTCGGATAATACGAGTTTTTGCTCGGGCTGATTTATTTTTGAAAAGTCAAGCTTATTTGAAACCGGGAAATTGCGCTTTGCTTTTGTAAATTTAAGCTCGTTCACAGAAATATCCGGCGCAATCTTTGGTTCCGACAAAATTTTCTCCTTTGGCGACAAAATTTTCTCCTTTGGCTTTGGAACAAATTCTGTCGGCTCTTTGGAAATTTTCTCCTTCTTTTGCGGCGGCACTATTTCAAGCGGATGAAATCCGCCATAAATTTTTTTGGAGATGGCATCTTTTGTTTCTGCGGATGCTTTGAGCCAAATGTCAACGGAGATTGTTCCGCCCGGAGGTGCGGCGATTTGAACTTCAAATCCGAATTTTCTCAATACATTGGCCGCATCTTTTATCACTTTGAACTGGTCAATTGAATTGCCGATAAATTCGGTATAAGAAATCGGTTGCCCTTGCACAAGCCGCTGCCAAGTTTTGGAATCGGTAAGCAGGAAATTTATTGCAATATAAGTCTGACGCGGCAAATTTTGCGTATTTAGAATATTTTCAAAAGCCTTTTTCGCGCTTTCGGTATATTTGGAAGTCAAACTAAACTGGTCTGCGCCTGCGTTTATGTTGGCAAATGCCATGCTTTTGGCATGCAGAGGAGATTTATAACCTTAATCAGGTAGATGTTAATATACTAAAACTTTAGAGGGCTATTCATGAAAATGACTGAAGATTGTGTGTTTGAAATTGAAAAAGAAGGGCAGATGAGAGTGCCTGCAAGAATATTTGCAAATCCGGCTTTAATGGAAAAAATGAGAACCGACAGGACCATTGGGCAATTGAAAAATGTTGCGACACTACCGGGAATTGTAAAGTATGCGGCGGTGATGCCGGACGGACACGAAGGATACGGATTTCCGATTGGAGGAGTTGCGGCATTTGATCCACAAAATGGAGGAGTAGTAAGCCCGGGAGGGGTTGGATATGATATAAATTGCGGGGTTAGGCTTTTGTCAACCGATTTGAGTGTGAAGGATCTTTCACCCAAGAAAAAGAAATTGATTGAAAAAATATTTACAAACGTTCCTTCCGGAGTGGGCGTAAAAGGAAAGCTTAGACTTGAGGAAAAAGAGCTTGAGCAGGCAGTAACACAGGGAGTTAATTGGGCTATTGAAAAGGGATTTGGAAGAAAAGAGGATATTGAACTTTGTGAAGAGAACGGATGCATTGCGGATGCAAACTGGAAAAATTTATCCCAGCGTGCAAAAAGCAGAGGCAGGCCGCAGATTGGAACTGTCGGCGCGGGAAATCATTTCATTGAATTGCAAGAAGTGCAAAAGATTTTGATGCCTGACGTTGCAAAAAAATTCGGACTGGAACAGGGAAAAATTGTCGTGATGCTCCATTCCGGCTCGCGCGGATTCGGGCACCAGATTTGCGATGATTCTATTCGCGAAATGAATGAGGCAGGTAAAAAGTATAAAATACAATTGCCGGACCAGGAGCTTTGCTGTGCGCCGATTGGCTCGCCTGAAGCAGATAAATATTTGGGCGCGATGCGATGCGGAGTGAATTTTGCTTTCTGCAACCGACAGCTCATGATGCACTGGGTTCGCGAGGCATTTGATGAAACATTTGGAAATGGCACAAGCGAAGATATGAATTTGATTTATGACGTGTGCCACAATATTGCCAAATTTGAGGAGCATAATGTTGATGGAAAGAAGATGAATGTGTGTGTACATAGAAAGGGCGCTACACGCGCATTTGCCGCCGGAAGAAGAGAATTGCCATCTAAGTATAGAGATATTGGGCAACCGGTGATTATTCCCGGAAGCATGGGAACGGCATCTTATGTGCTTGTTGGAACGCAAGGCGCGATGGATAAGACTTTTGGAAGCACATGCCACGGAGCCGGAAGAAATATGTCAAGGCATGCGGCAAAGAGTATGTGGACTGGGGAACAGGTTGCAAAGAATTTGGCTGATAAAAATATTCTTGTTCGGGCGACTGAGCTTGGGCTTGTGTCTGAAGAGGCGCCAGGCGCATATAAAGACGTGGATGCAGTTGTATCTTCAGTTGAATCGGCTGGATTGTCCAAAGCGGTTGCGAGAATGATTCCACTGGCAGTTGTGAAGGGATAGGGCTTGATTCATCGGGTCTGCCAAAATGAACTGATGTGCAACTGTTTTATTAACAAAAAAAGCCCGTTATGGCAACCAATAAAAACAATCGCCGAGCTTTGTCCTCATGGTAAAAGCCCAAGTCTCAATCGAATTAATTGTTTTTCTTGGCATAATGCTCATCATAACAATTTATGCCGCCTCTCTTTTAGGATATTTTGTTGACTCCTCCGATTTGAAAATAGGACAATCAAAAGCATACTGGCGGGGCACCGCCTCACCAATAAAAGTGAATGAATATGGATTGGTTTATGCAATGCCCCCTGCAGAAAATTCGATTGAAATAAATCTGTCAATGGAATTAATCAATCCGACAAACGAGCCGGTGACAATTAGAAAAATAAATGTTCCATTAGGCAATTTCACAGATGTATACAAAAGCAACGGAGTCTATTTGGGAAAAGCGTCCGATCAGCAAATAGTTCTAAGCCCCGGAAACAAAATAACAATTCTACTTCAAGGCTTTCAATCAGGTCCAACTTTTTACATTCCGCCAAACGTATTTGAATTAAATCTCACATTCATCTACGATTCAACTCTCGCATCTCAACAACAATTCGGTGCAATCCCATTGGTAGAGCGCTCAAACAGATTGAATGATTCGGCAGGATTGGGAAGCAATGGATGCCCCTCGGGCACAATTCCCTGTCCAGACAGTGCGCATTGTGTTCCATCCGCAAATTGCAATAATGGCACCACATGTATTCCTCCAAATTCAATTTGCAACGGCACATGCTGCACTTCTCCTCAAGTTTGCTTTGAAGGCGCATGCACCGCAACTCCTGCCTGCATTTCTCCAAGCAGAATTTGCGGTCCGGATGCCGCAGACGCCTATGAGTGCTGTTCGGCCTCCCAAGCATGCATTGATGGAAGCTGCGTATCGTGCACCTCTCCAACCTCAACCGCTTGCAACCAAGTATGCTGTGGCGATGATGAAATTTGCACATGGGCAACTTCCACTTGTGTTAGCACGTGCACCACTCCAAGCTTTTTGTGCCCTGCAGGCTCCTCAAATTGCTGTTCAAGCCCGACCTATTCTTATTGCAATGAGACTTCCGGAAGCTGTCTTGAAGCCTGCACTGCGCCAAGCATTTCGTGCGGACCGGATACAAATAACATAACATATTGCTGTGATAGCTTAACTCAAAAATGCAATTCAACCTCAAAGACTTGCCAGTCCTGTGCTTCCCCCACTCCGGTAGCTTGCAACTCAACCTGCTGTTTGACAAATTACGATTGCAACTTGACCACTTCCGCTTGCAGTTGCCCATTAGAAAGGCAGTATAATAGCAGTGGAATAATTCTTTGCTGTCCAAATGGGCAGATATATAATGTCACTTCCGACTCATGTGTCGGTTGCGCGGCAAACACAACTGCCTGCGGCACATTTTGCTGTCCTGAAGGCGCAACTCCAACAAAGCAAGTGTGCGACACAACTGCCGCTCCGGTTGCCTGCACAGACTGTTGCCCCGGTACATCGTATATGTGCAACAATGAATATTGCTGTGCCCAAAATCAGTCTTGCAATACAAAATGCGTGGATACTTCTTGCACTTCTACACAAAAAGCATGTGTAAAAGCGGATGGTTCTACCATTTGCTGTTCATCAACACAGCTTTGCGATAAGCTGTCAACTGCCTGCATTGATTCATCTTCATGCCCAGTAAAAAAGCAATGCGGCTCTTTCTGTTGCAAGGACGCTCAATATTGTTATGATGGAGCCTGCGTGGATGTTTTGCCATCTCCACTCAAATGCTCAAATTGGACATTGGTTTGTGATATATCTGATGTGTGTGAGTATACAACGCCTCTTGGTGTGAGCGGTTCGGTTTGCTGTAATGTGGGAGAATATTGTGCAAATTTGACAGGCACTTGCTGTCCTGCCGCAACATGCACAGTAAATGTGAATGGAACGCTGTACACCGAATGTTGTGCAAGTTCAAACACTTGTCAGGCAGATAGGACTTATGGAGCAACCTCCGGAAATCTTTGCTGTCCATCCTCTTCGGTTCTTTCTTATTCACAAACTTATGGAAGAGGCACTGCGACCATTTCGTTTAACAATTCCTGCAATGGCATTTGCTGTGATGATAATGAAGAGACAAATATGACTTGCTTTAATGCTTGCACTGAAGCGAACGGAACCACCATTCAATGTGCAATTGACTGTGCGAAAACAGATTATTATGCCTGCATAAATTCAGGTGTTTGCTGTATTTCCTCAAGAGTTTGTTATACTGGCACTCCTGGAGGAACGGATCCATTTGAAACAATGAATTTGACTTGCTGTGAAGCTGGTTCTGTATGCGGTTCTCTTCCATCTACTGATGCATCCACTCAGGAATTTTTGTGTTGTCCAAGTGAGAGGCAATGTTCTATTCCTGCTGATGGAAGCGCATTAACTTATTCTTGCTGTGCAGTAGGAAAAGAGTGCATAAGCGAAAGCTATGGAGATATGTGTTGCCAGAGAACTCCAGTAGATAAATATTGCACTGGCGCGGATGATACTTCTGCAGAATGCTGTACTGATGAGCAAGATTGCATTTCGGATCCGGATCCAAATACGGATGTGAAGCTCTGTTGCGCCAAATCTCAAGTGCTTTATGGTGAGTGTTGCCCGTCAGTTGTTTGCAACACGGATTGCGCAGTTGTCTATAATGCGGACGGATATCCGATAGGTTGCTCGGGAACAGGAGAATGTGATACTGGTCCGTTCTGTGATAATTGCGGCGGAACTCAAATGGTTTGCTCGGGAACTTGCTGTTACAATTCTTTATGTATAAAAGAGGCGGTGAGCCAGCAGGATGTTTGCTGTGGAACTGCGCCTTACACTGAACCCAGCTATTATCAGTGCGCGGATAACTCTTGTTGCCCACAATCAAGAGCATTGTTGGATAGCTCGGAACCGCCATTGTGTACTGAGTGTTGCACTTTGGGAGAAACAAGTTGCTGGACAAAATCAGCGCCAAATACATATGTTTGCTGTGGAAGTGGGCAATGCTCAGGTTCTGCAGCAAAGGATGGTTCAACGAATAAATATACTTGTTGTGCTACTGGGACGACTGTTTGTGAAAGAGGATCTCCAACTCTTCTTACTGAATGCTGTTCCTCCTCCACGACTTGCGCAGATTACTCATACACTCCCTCCGGAGGCAGTGAAACTTACTGTTGTCCAAATTACGACTCAATCAGCGGAGGAAAAATGTATTGTGAAAATATAGGTGGAAGTGGAATGTCTGGTTGTTGTGCAAATGCAGATTGCACTCGCCCCTATGATGGAAAAGCTTATCTCTCAGAAAATTCAGACTGCTGTTCAAACAAAGGAGGGCAAGTCTGCGCAACCCCATCAAATCCAGTTGGAGCAGATGTGTGCTGTATGCCAACTGCCACATGTATTGATTCAATAGGCAGTGCCACCATAGATGTCTGCTGTCCTGCGGCATGTGTAGATGGACAATATTGCAAGCTTTCACTCTGGCTTGCTCCTGATGGGGCCCCAGGCGCTCCTGTTTGTTGCCCTGATGGACAAAAAGCAGATTCAGATGGGGATGCAGTAGATGATAGGTGTTGCCCTCTTGGTTCAACTCCAACGAAAAATCCTTTGGGTTCGGGAGAAACTTGTAAGTAATTCTCTCCATCAGCTTCGCCGAAGCGGCGAAGTCTGGACAAGTCGGTGGAATAAATGCAGATAACCGACTTGTCCATGTTTTACGTCATTCCCCACAAGTGAGCCTTTATATATCTTGCTAGTGTTAGAATATACATGAAAGCACCACATGTTATAACAAAAGTTGGCACATATGTTGCATTAGGCGCAGTTATAGCTTTCAACACTTTTTTCACAAAATTGATTGCAAAAGATTTTGTTTCAGGAGTTCCTTCTATAAACAAAGTTTACATGGGGGATTCATCAGTTGCCAGAAAGTTCCTATTAAATGCCCAAGAAGCTGAGATAAAGCTAAGATCCAAAGTGGATCAATTGCAGAATGCAATTCCTTCTGAGGTTTCCTATACTGCCAAATTGCCGCACTATTTTGGAGATGCTCAGAAAAACATTGTTCAGCTCTTTCCTTCAGATGCAGCTGCCAAATACAAGTTTGAGGCTTCAGATGAAAAATCATTTACTCTAATTGCTCTGGATTCAAATGCAAAGTTCCAGAAGATAATTGCAGAAAAGGATAAGCCTACGAAAGTGATGCAAAAGAATAGGCAAGTCTTTGAATATGAAAACATAGACTTTTCCTATGAGGGAGCTAAGAGTGAGGATGGCACCGTTTATCGCCTATACTCAATTACAATAGTGCCTACAACTATTCCTAATCTTACAACTACAACTCTTTCATTTGCTCCATTTGATGAGTTTTCAATTTCAGCTTCAAAGGATATGCCTTGGGTTGGAATTGATTTCAGCATAGTTGGCGCTCAGGAAATCAAAGCGTCTCAGTGGTATAATGATGGAACAAAAATTAGAAATTTTGATACGACTATTGCTTCTGCATTACATGGAAAGGTGTATTTGAGAGATCCTGAAGATAAGACTTCAAATAAATTTTATGACATGTCATCAGACGCATGTAATTGTGCAATATATCCAACCGAGTTTTTGTTGGAGATATGGCCAATAAAAGTCAAAGAAGAAGGAAAAAACTACTACAAGTATTATCATTATGGATGGTTTCTTGCAAATGATAAGACTAGAACTCTTGTAGATAATGACAGATGGTTTGATGCGCGTGGTAGTGGCTATGCAGTTGCAAATTCTATTTATCCTCCGCCGATGATTAGTGGGCAGGTAGATAAACAGGATCATATCGCTTTTGATCAAGTTAAGTCATATGATTTCAATGAAAGAAAAACCTCATTGTTTTTCTTCGGTGGGAATTCCCAAGGACAGGCATTGTCGTTAAATTTTGCCAGAGATTCTGTGAGAAATATTGATACAATTGATGTTTCTGGTATTTATGCATTTAAGGTATCAAGCGGATTCCCTGCAATTGGACATGTGCCAGATACAATTTATTCATCTCCAGTTTTAACCTCCAACAACTTCCTCTGGACAATAGAAAATAATCAAAAAATTACAATGAAGTTCTGGGACAATGAAAGAAGAATTCCGACAATAAATTATAATTTCACTTCACATGGCTACGCAAAGGACACAACCGTTTATGATTTCACTTCACCTTATGTGATTGCATCTTCTCCAAAAGGAGGAGAAGAAAATGTATCAGTAAAGGCAAAAATATCTGTGAAATTCTCAGAGCCAATGGAGCCAAATTCAGTTATCAACTCCATAAAGGTGTCTTACAGAGTGGCTCCAGTAGACTCTTCACAACAGCCTGGTCCAGTGCTTCCATTGAATGGCTCAGTGAGCTATAGCAATGCGGATAGCACTGCAATATTCAATTACTCCGACTCTTTGTTCAATAGCTCAACTTATACTGTTTCAATTACTGGTGCAAAGGATTTGAGCAACAATGCAGTTGATACATCCTTTAGCTATGTAACAGAGAAAGGTCCAATTTCATCAGTTGAGGCTACAACTGATAATCACTCAATCAGGGCATTCTATTCGTTTGACAACATTTACATAAAGTCAGATGAGCCATTTGAAACAGATGCAAAGGCAAAAATCTATGACCTTTATGGCAGAGTTGTTGGAGAAGCCCAAATTCCATCAGGAAACACTGAAAGCAGAATACCAGTGGGCAATCTTCCGGATGGAGCCTACTTTATCAGACTCAAAGACAGGGAAATTCATAATTTCAAGATTATGAAACAATAAATTCTTTTTAATTTTGCAATTTTATTTTGGGCGAATGCACTTTGATGGCATTTAGATAGGTTTTTTAGTTTCAGCTTCTTACTTTTGGAACATGGTGGAAGGAAAAATGATGAAAAAAGTTGGGCTTGTTGCGGCTACTTCTCTTGTGATTTCTGCTTTGGCTTTTGTACCTGTGAAAATTTTTTCAAAAGAAAAGGAGAAAGTTAATGGAAAGATAAAACATGAGATAATGGAGAAAACTCCGCGTAAAACAAACTATCTTTTGGCGCTAAATGATGATAAAAAAATTAAGAAGAATTACATTGCAATGAATGATGAAAAGAAAGAAGAAAAAGTTATTGCAAAAAATGAGACGGCAAATGCCGCCAGTACTAGTGCTTCTACTGCGTCATTAAACACTTATGATATAAGCCCGGTGCCGAATAGCACAATCTGCAATGTATATTACAAAAATGGGAATGAATCGAAAGTAGATTTTGCAGAAGCACTTAAGCAGATAAAAGCTCCAATTGTAGATGGAAAGGAAGTTTTTCCACAAAAAATCGAACTCATTCGCTTCGGCACTGGCCCGCAGAAAAAAATCGCACTGCTGATAAACGGCGCAAATGGCCTTTTGATAGTTGATAATATTCGAGATCGGACAGTTGAGGATAGACTCCCGTTCGCGGATGGAGTCGTAGATATACGAAGATACAACACTCTTGGCAAAATCTCCGATGAATATATTCGCCACGATTTCGGTAACGACATTGTGTTCATAATACAAAAAGACAACAGCCTGAAAAACTATACTGGGGACTTAATATTCATCTCTGAAAATGGCGGTGGATTCGTAGCTGCCTTGAAAAATCTGTGCAAATCTGGGGGAGCTGAAAAATTCGAAGATTTGAAAATAATTGGTTTCAGAACTGCTAAGTCGGATGAAGGCAAAACCTATCCCATAGTTGATTTTCAAGGTGTTAATGGCAAAAAAATTTCATATGCGATTGTCTTTGATAAGAATGATCCTAAGAATAACGGGGTATGGGAATGGGAGGACTGAAAACTATATCTGAAGAATTGACGAGCGAGACAATAACACGTTTAGCAAACGAGACCACCAAAGTTGTTCAGGAAAACCATCCCAAAGATGCCAAATTCTCAAAACTCGATGGAATGGAAAAAGTGTCATACGCATACAATAAATATCGAAACGAATTCAAGACTGCATTTGATAATTTATCCAATGGCAACGCCGATGCATGGCTCAGATTCGAACAGCAAATAAAAAATTACGAAGAAAGGAGAATGTCAGACTTTGCAAACAAAGTCCAAACCGACAAATCCACTTCAGACCGACAAGTATCCGAATTTTTGAAAACAACCGTTCCGGTAAAACAACAAACAGAGGCGGAATATTCAAAGAAATTTTCCGAGGAAAGCAAACGCAAATACGACCGGGAAAAAGTTTCTTGATTTTCCATTCACTTTTCAAAACTAATTTTTCAAACTATCTTCAGGACACTTGGAAGCTTATTTGAAATAATGTGAATGAGATTTGAGTTTTCAATTCATTTATTAACCAAAAATTATCGTGCTTGAATTGAAAATATCGAATAAGCCTGTCAGTAAGTTTATATATTATCCATAAATAAGCAAAAACATGCCAGAAGACTATTCCATCCTTGCCCATGAAATTTCAAACATTGAAATTGGCGTGGCAAAACTTCTTGATGAGCTTGTGGAATCGGTGGAAAGAAGCGCACCTCAAAAAAAGATTGAGGAAAAAAGCAAAATTATTGCAATGGAAGCAAGAAGAATTGCAAGCGAGCTTAGAAACGAGGGCATAATGGGCATAAATGAAAAGGCGATTGAGCTTGAAAATCTGCAAAGGCAGACCGACGAGCTTTTGATGCAAATGCCCGACACGATTATTTTTAGCGAACAAAAAAGATGGGCGTGCGAGCTTGAGGCTATTACCGCAAATGTGCACAAGCTAAAGGACGGAATGAATCTACTTGGGCTGGCTCATTTGGAAGGAAGACAGAGGGCGAATGCGGAAGGAAATATGCGAAGGATGCTAAGCTCCACGAAGGAAAGACTTGATTTTGCGGCGAATGGAATATTGCATAAAAAGCATGCGAAAAAACATTTTTCATATTTGAGAATTGAGAAAATCGGCAATGCGATTAAAAATGTGAGAGAACAGGTGAGCGCGGCAGAGAAAGAGGCAAAAAGAAATGCGATTACCCCCGCATCCACGCTTGCGGCAAGGCGAATGAAGGAATTCATTTCGCGCGAGCTTGAAGGAAAAATTCATGTGGATTGGGATGCAATAAGAATGAGCTCGCACTTGACCGGAAGGGTTGAGGAGTGGGCGAATAATGACATTAACCGCCATGCGGTGAAAATGCTCTTTGAAAGCGAGGAAATGAAGAATCTGGTGCAAAAGGCGGCGGGCGGGAAGTCCGCGATTGTCGCGAATTTTGTGTGCAAACAGGAGGCAGGCGCTTTGATGGTGGAATTCGACGCGATGGAGAGAACTATTGTCGCGGACACCATTATGGGCAAGAGATTTAGGGGAAAGACGATGCTTTAGAGTTGCATCTCTTGGCTTTGGAAGAACCGATTTTTAGATTTTAGGAGGCTTATTTTTGGAGAGTCTGACGGCGGGGCAGATTTATATAGTATAAAGGGTTAATGAGTATGCCAATATGTGGGAGTCGTATCTCGAATCGGCACGCAATACGTTGCGAAATTAATTTAAATACGGTGAAAAAAATGGGATTATACCAACACATTAGAGAGACTTTTGAAGGAGAATATAACGAGAGGGCAGCAATTTACCGCGCCAGGCTTGCCAAGTGGAGAAGCGAGGACGCGATTGTGCCTGTGGAAAAGCCGATTAATTTGGCAAGGGCAAGGACCCTTGGCTACAAGGCAAAACAGGGGTATATTGTTGTTCGCGTGAGAATGGCAAGAGGTCAGAGAAAGAGACCAATGCCGCGCGGAGGCAGAAAGCCGGGCAAAAATATAATGTATCTTGCACCGGGCATGTCTTTGAAAAGGCAGGCGGAGCAGAGAGCTGCAAGAAAATACCGCAACATGGAAGTGCTTAATTCTTATTGGATTGGCGAGGATGGACAGAAGAAGTATTTTGAAATACTGCTTGTGGACAGAGACAAATATCCAAACATGTTCAGGCGCTCAAGAGTATATCGTGGACTCACAGCCATTGCCAAGAAGGGCAGGGGCATGAGGCGCTAAATTTTTTATTTTTTTTATTTTATTTTCTAATTTTTCTAAAACTAGTTATATGAAATCTTCGTAGCCTTCGCCCCGTTTTATTATTGTGAAGAGGATTATTTTTTTCATTTCAACCTTTTACTTTTCTATTATGAAATCTATTTCTTCCCCTTGCGGTCCGAATGCATGCAAATTTTGCATTGAGTAGGGCCAGCCTAAAATCAGATGCACGCCGCCGTCTTTTGAATTTGTGAATGCATCTTGGCGGGACGGGCGTGCGACTCCGCCGGGATGGGAATGAAAAGTGCCGATGCCATTTATGCTTGGAGAAAGTTGCCAGGGCGACCATTGCGCTGAATTTGAATTTACAAATATGCCGGGCGGAATTACAAGGCGTTTTATGAGAATGCCCTCTTCTGTTTTTTCGCCTTCAAGCAATGCCAAAAACTCGTTTGGAAATGCGCCTTGAGAGCCGGCAAGCATTGAGAGCCATGCGGAATTTGAAATTATTAACATGAGAATAGAATAGATGGAATAGTTGTTAAATTGTTTGGAAAGATTTGATTTCTAAAAAATTAATTTTTCTTTTTTGGGGTAACCCCTAGACCTTTTTTCTTTTTCTAAAAGAAAAAAGGGCTTGGGTGCATTGAGAGCCATGCGGAATTTGAAATTATTAACATGAGAATAGAATAGATGGAATAGTTGTTAAATTGTTTGGAAAGATTTGATTTCTAAAAAATTAATTTTTTAGTAAGAAGAATAATTACTAAGTATGCGCAATAGACGGTTATTAAATACAGAGAATGAGTAATTTTTTCATGATTGATTTTGTGCGCTTTAAGCCGGCGCAAAAAGAATATGCGGGCATTTCGCTTTATGAAGTAAATTCATTGCCGAGAAATGTTTTTGTATCCGAAGCGGATATTGACAAGGCAAGAAATTTGGCGAAGAGGGCAAAGTATTTGCATTTGCAAAACTATCCTGCGGAAGAGGGAATTCTTAGAACAATGAAGGATAGCAAATGCTCGCTTGTGATTGCACTTTCTGATTTTTTTGGTGTTTCACCGCGCGAAGCGGCAAGAAGAATTTCGCGCGCGAAAACGCTTGCAAGAATTGCGAAAAAATACGGCGTAAATGTACAGATGTGCACACTTGCGCGAAATGAAAATGAATTGAGAGAAATTCATGAGACGTATTTCATTGCGCAAATTATCGGCGTTGGAAAAAAGGAATTTTCATATACGGCAAAAATGCCTATTCGGGGGATAAAATGAAATCTTCAATAAGAGATGATTTTCGCTACGTGTATGCAAAATACGAGGGAGAAAAACTAAATTCGGACGCGCTTGAGTCAAGAGTTGAGAATCATCTTCTCTTGATGCTTGGCGCGCTTGGAAAAGTTGAGGCGGGATTCAAAGTGATGTTTGCAACCGAAGATAACGTCTGCATAAGATGTATCAGAGGATATGAGCAAAAAATTTGCGCGGCCTTGGCACTTGCAAATTCATGGGATGGAAAACCGATGAGATTGAAGGTGCTTAGAATTGCCGGCACAATTAAATCCGGTAATACCAAAGAGAAAATTAAGAGAAAAAGAAAAAGATTTTTGGATACGACGAAGAATAAGGGAAAAACAAATTATACGCAGAAAAAAGCGAAATAAGCCAAAAATATTTTGGTTTTAAGGCTCCAGATTTGAATCAAACTGGCATTAGCAGGCTGTTTTGGATAAATTAAGGTAATAGGTGTTTGATTTTGAATATCCTAGTTATTAGCTGTTTTAAATTGGTTAAAACGGATTGCTAGGCTCTGATTTTGGTTAAAGAAGCTATTAGAGCTTTTTTTTGGGAAATGGATGCTAAAACACGCCTGAAAGGCAAAAAGTTGGGCATATGTTTAAAAAGAGGTTGGATGCAAGTATTGTATTGCGTGCGTATAATGAATGCACGGTGTGGAGGAATTCGAAAGAAATGTACGGACCGCATCTTACCTTGGACATGTATGGCTGCGACAGGAGCAAGCTCGAAAGTGTTGAATATGTTGCCAAATTTTTGGACGGGCTTCCTGCGAAGATTGGAATGACAAAGATTATTCCGCCATATACATTCAGATATGGGTATC